>Ga0222662_1000192_pt1 | contig 57054 bp, 48 predicted proteins | sample AntAcemetagen600_FD_179821 | JGI IMG/M metagenome (GOLD analysis project Ga0222662, IMG submission 179821) | Saline water microbial communities from Ace Lake, Antarctica - #600 | ecosystem: Environmental > Aquatic > Non-marine Saline and Alkaline > Saline | place: Antarctica: Ace Lake... | reverse complement strand
GTCGTCTCGATGCCGCGCTGCTAGAGCGAGTGCTCGGCGTACCGCCTGAGGACATCGTGAAGGATGTCGCGGCGGCAATCGGCCAGGGTGATGCCGCGGCGACGCTGCGGGCGATGGCGGCGCTGCTTGCTGAGGGGCTCGCTCCAGAGCGTGCCTTAGACGGAATCGCCGAACGGTTCAGATTGCTCTTGGCGGCAAGAGTCTGTGGCGACGACCCGGCTTTACTGGGCACCGGCAGCGAAGAATCTGCCGCCCTGGTCGAAGAAGCGTCGGTTTTCGAAGCCGAGCAACTCGTCCATATGATCGCTTTGTGCGATGCGGCGGGCGGTCGAGTTCGCGTGAGTGCCTCGCCACGAGCGATCCTGGATGCGGCGGTGACTCGAATGGCGCTCTCGGAGCGATTTGCGAGCGCGGCTTCGCTCTTGGCGGGAGACGTGGCGATCTCATCAGCGCCGGCTTCGAAAAAAAAAAGCCTGAAGGCCGCTGATTCGAGGCGGCCGGCCGCGGTGGCGAAATCCGCGTCGCCGAAGCCCACGCCGCGTGTCGTATCGGCTCCGGCTCCAGCTCCGGCTCCGGCTCCGGGCGCCGCGGCGGGCGCGATGCCAACCGCACGCCCGGAAACCAAGGCCAACGATCGCAAGGCTCCCGAGATAGAAATCGTCGATTCGAATGAACCCCCGGCGAGATCTTCGGCGCCCATCGAGCCCGATCAAGGTCCGTGGGCCGCGTTGCAGGCGGCGGCGAAGACGCCGAAACAGCGAGCCATGTTGGACGATTTCGAATTTGATCGTCTGGAGGGAGGTCGTCTCCGACTCCGCCGGCGGGTTGACGCATCGCCAAGTGCGGGATGGACGATCCAGAAACCTCAGGGGCTCGCAGATCTCGCATCGTCGGCATTGGGTCGAAAAATCGAGATTGAGTTCGTCAAGGAATCAGTGCCAAAGCATGCTGCGGCAACGGATATTGCCGCGGACGTCAACGATCACCCCCTGGTCCGCGAGGCGGTCGACCTCTTCGACGCGCACGTCGTCCAAGTTCGGAACACAGAACAACGCAATGCGGGTGGCGAAACCGTCGCACCGCCGGAGACTCAAGACTGATGTTTGATGCACTCAAGGGAATGGCCGGCCTCGGTAGTCTGATGAAGGACCTCCCGCGAATCAAGGAACGACTTGAACGGGCCAGAGGCGAACTCGCCGACATGACGGTGCAAGCCGAAGGCGGCGGCGGGGCGGTGGTCGTGGTCGCAGATGGCCGAATGCGCATTCGATCGGTCAAGATTGACCCGGCGATGCTCTTTACGCTGATCGATGACGCCGATGCGTCCGATCAGGGCATGGCGGAAGATTTGATCACCAACGCCGTCAATGATGCGCTGGAGCGAGCGCAAACCATGATCGGCGATCATCTCAAGCACGCCGCCGGCGAAATGGGACTGACCCTTCCACCTGGCGGAATCCCTGGCTTGCTCTGAGATCTTCCCGGCCTGTCCTTGCATCATTGTCCGGTCCTTCGAAACGAGAGACTCCACTCATGGCTGCGTATCCGGAAAGCGTCTCCAATCTGATCGAGGAATTCGCCCGGCTTCCCGGTATCGGCCGGCGGAGCGCCGAGCGATTGGCGTTCTTCGTGCTGAAGAGCGGCCGGGAAGAAGCACTCGGCCTTGCCCGTTCGATCACGCACGTCAAGGATTCGGTGAAGCACTGCTCGGTGTGCTGGAATCTCGCAGACATCGATCCCTGCCCCATCTGCAGTGATCCCGAGCGAGACGCGTCAGTGGTTCTGGTGGTGGAGCAGCCTCGTGATCTGATTAGTCTGGAGCAGACGGGGATGCACCACGGGATCTATCACGTTCTACTCGGTCGGCTCGATCCACTCGACGGCGTTGGACCTGATGGGTTGACCGTTGATGATCTGCTTTCACGGCTTCAAGATCCGGCTCGGAATGCGCGTGGCGTGGCGGTTCGAGAGATCGTCCTCGGGCTGAATCCCGATATGGAGGGTGATACGACGGCCTTGCATCTCGCCGAGGAGGCACGGCGACTCGGGGTTTCGACCACCCGGCTTGCCCGTGGACTTCCCTCCGGATCCCAGATCGAATACGCCAGTCGGGCCGTTTTGGCAGACGCCATCACCGAGCGGCGACCCATCGAGTAAGCCGCTCCGATCGGCATGGTGCCATCCAGTACCAAAGCCCTCTCCGGGCCGTCGCGAGGCTTTTTCGGTCAGTGCTGTGGCTTGAAGCCGGCATCAAGGAAGACTGGGGCCGGCGAAAACGGTCGAAACGAAGGAAGCCAACCGTCGGAGATCTCCGGTAGTTTTCGATCAGACGACGTCTTCGAGTCCGGGCGCGATACTATGGCACCGTACGGTTTAAGACTCGGGATTGCCCGCGACGGTTGGGTGTCGATGGATCGACGCCCCGCGGAGCCCTCCGGCAGGATGCCGACGGAATGCGTCCCCATCCCGGGCGACCCGTGCCGTGAACGTGATGCGATTCGATACTCGACAGCAGATGGGGCTTGGCCAGCACATGAAGCTGGCCCCGAGGATGATCCAGTCAATGGAGATCCTCCAGTTGCCGCTCGCGGCGCTGCAGGAACGCATCGAGCAAGAACTCGAAAAGAATGTCGCGTTGGAACTCGTCGAGCCCGGCGATGGCGCCGCCCGCGAAGAGGGTGGTGAGACCGACGTTGCCGACACCGAACGGGAGTTCGTAGCCGGCGAAGGTGCCGAAGATTTCAATCGATTGGCCGACCTCGAGGCGCGGTATCGCGATGTGTGGGATGGTGATGACTATGCCGCCTCCAAGACGCCGGCCGCTGGCGAACGCGACCGCAAGATGGATGCGATGGCGAACACCGCCGGACGGGGGCTGAGCCTCGCGGCCCAGCTTGAGGAACAGTGGCGTTTCATCGATGCACCGGAGAACCAGGCCCGGACTGGGCGGCGACTCATCGAATACGTCGACGACGACGGTCTTCTCGATACCGATCTCGACACCATTCTCGAACAGGGGGCGGAGCTTGAGATCGAGGAGTGGTCGATGGAACTGGTGGAGCGCACGCTCAATCGACTCCAGCGGATTCTCGATCCGCCCGGCCTCATGGCGCGATCAAAGCAAGAATCGCTCCTGCTGCAGATCGATGCGATCGTCGAACACGAAGGCGACGACGAGGGGGGATGGACAGATGCCGCGGTGCTTATCGGCGAGCACTTTGAGGATCTCATCGAGAATCGACTCCCGAAGATCGCGAAAGATGCGGAAATGCCGCTCGAGCGTGTGCAGACCGCCAAGGCACTCATGCGTCGCCTGACCTTGTGGCCCGGTCGGGAATTGGTGAATGCCGATTCTTCGGTGGTGATTCCGGATGTCATGGTGGAATATGAATCGGAAACGGACACTTACGTCGCGGCCCTTGCCGATGGTGTTGTGCCGCCGCTCCGAATCAATCCACAGGTCGAAGGGATGAAAGGCGACAAGAATCTCGGTGACGGTGATCGGGGTTTCATCGATCAGGCCGTGCGTGACGCGTCTTGGTTGATCGACGCGGTCAACCAACGAACGAACACGCTGCTTCGCGTGGTTCGAGTGGTCCTCAATCGCCAGCGAGAATTCTTCGATCACGGGCCGCAATTTCTCAAACCACTTCCGATGACGGAAGTCGCTGATCAATTGGGCGTGCACGTGGCGACGGTCAGTCGAGCGGTCAGCGAGAAGTGGATGCAGACGCCACGTGGGATGTACCCGCTTCGCCGGTTTTTCTCGGGCGGGCGGGAATCAGAGGAGGGTGGCGATAAGAGTTGGGAGGCGATCAAAGCGATCCTGCAGGAGATCGTCGAGGCCGAGGATAAGGCGAAGCCGTTGAGCGACCAGAAACTGGCAGATGCCTTGAAGGAAAAGGGCTTCGTGATCGCCAGGCGAACCGTGGTTAAGTACCGCGAGCAACTTGCGATTCCGCCAGCTCGGCGACGGAAGATCCACGGTTAAGGCGGTGGCATGGCCCGCATTGCCGTTTTTCAGATGTTGACGTGCTGCTGGCTTCTGATGGAATGAAACGATTTGAAGAAACGCAGCCATCCTTGGCCGGAATTCGAGTTACGTTAGAAGCATGCTGAACCGCTCGTCGAGATGTCGAACCGGGGATAAGGAAATTCAAGTCTTCCGCACGGGCGGTTTGCTGGCGCTCTTTTTGATCATTACCTCGGCCGCCTCAGCGCGTGAACAAGGGCAAGATTTTCGTTTCTGGGGGACGCCTTACTACGACCTTGAACCGTGCCTTCGCGGTGACATCGCCCAAGTTTCGATGGGTGTTCTCCACGGCGCTGTGGTCTTCGAAGATGGTTCCATCAAATGTTGGGGGTTTAATAACCTCGGACAGTGCGACGTGCCTGACGGGATCGGGCCGGATGCGGATCGTGGTCAGGTCCGCGCCGTCTGTGTCAGCGCCGGCGGCGGGCACACCGCGGCAGTGCTTGAGGACGGATCAGTTCGTTGCTGGGGTGAGAATGAGTTCGGGGAGTGCAACATCCCTCCGGATGTTGGCACGCCCACAAATCCCGCCCGCTGGATTGGTGCCTCGGTCATCCACACCACGGCGCTGTTGATGGATGGGTCAGTGGTCTGCTGGGGAAATGTGGCCGCGAGCGATTGCGGCGAGCCTCTTGATGACGAAATACCGGTGATCGCGATGGCGGTCGGAGACGGTCATTCGATCGCCCGACGGGCCGACGGATCAATCCGTTGTTGGGGGGACAATGGGAATGGTCAGATCACGGTCCCAGAGGGGATCGGGACCGTGGGCAATCCGGCGGTCGATGTCGCCGTCGGACATTTTCATTCGGTGGCGGTTCTCGCTGACGGATCGATCGCGTGCTGGGGAGATGACTCACAGGGGCAGTGCACGATTCCCGTCGGCATCGGGACGCCGAAACGTCCGGTGGTCGCCGCAGCGGCGGGCAACGCGCACACCGTGGCCCTCCTCGCCGACGGCGACGTGATCTGCTGGGGCTCAAACCTCGCCGGTGAGTGCGACGTACCGGAAGACATTGATGGCGAGGGTCGCGGTGGGCGGCGATCAGCGATCGCAGTCGTGGCCTACGGGCTTGGCTCTGGGGCCTGGTTTGCGTCGAGTTCGACCTGTGCTGCCGACCTTGATCGAAGTGGCGTGGTCGATGGCGAGGATCTGGGACGCCTGCTGGAACACTGGAACGATCTACGCCCTTGCGAGACCGATCTCGACGCCGATGGATCGGTCGGTCCGAGTGACCTTGGGCGACTCTTGGCGAACTGGGGAGAGTGCTCCTCGTGATCCGTGAGGGGCGATCAGCGGCTGGGAACAACCCGGACTGCCGAGGCAATCGGTAAACTGTTCGTCCTATGTCTTACATCTGGCTTGACGGAAAAATCGTTCCCCGCGCCGAGGCCAAGGTCTCGGTCTTCGATCATGGTCTCCTTTATGGCGACGGTTGTTTTGAGGGAATCCGGGCCTACGGTGGCCGCATCCTCAAATTGAAGACGCACCTTGCTCGGATGTTCGAATCGGCGGCGTTGATCCATCTGGTGCCGGCCTACGATCTCGAGCAGATCGAGGACGGCATTCGAGAAACGATGGATGCGAATGGAATCACCGACGGCTACATTCGTCTGGTGTTCACTCGCGGGGTCGGTACGCTCGGGCTTCATCCGTTTCGATGTCCCACGCCCGGCACCTTCATTATCGCCGACAAGATCCAGCTGTATCCCGAAGAGTTGTATCGAGACGGCATGGCGGTGATCGTGGCAAAGCGGCCTCGAATTCCGATCGACTGTCTCGATCCGAGAATCAAGAGCCTGAACTACCTCAATAACATTCTTGCCAAGGTTGAAGCGATCGAGGCCGGCGTGCTTGAAGCGATCATGTTGAACACCGAAGGCACGGTTGCCGAGTGCACGGGCGACAACATTTTTGCAGTCAAGGGCGATCGGATCTTTACCCCGGCCACCAGTACGGGGATTCTGCATGGGGTGACCCGGCGTTTCGTAATGCGAGAGATCGCGCCCGCTTGTGGGCTGAAGGTTGAAGAAGATGTCTTCAAAATCGACGAGCTTCTGAACGCCGACGAAGTGTTCCTCACGGGAACCGCCGCCGAAGTGATCGGTGTCTCAAGGATTGACGATACGGTTATCGGCGCCGGGAAGGTCGGGCCAGTCACCGCGAGGCTGATTGGTGAGTTCCGACGCAGAATCAAGGACGGGGTTCCCGAGGACTGAATCGAGTTCGTAGCGTGGGGCGAGGCCTCTTGATCATGTTCGTCATGGAAGGCTCGGAATGCATTGTCTGAAATGCGACTATCCACTCTTTAATCTTGCGCCGGGGTCCTGCCCGGAGTGTGGGACATCGTTCAAGCCGACTGACTACGAATTCCCCGTCGGACGACTGAGGTTTTGCTGCCCAGATTGTGATCAAGCCTACTACGGCGATGGTCCTACAGGTCATCTGCAGCCCGCGGAGTTTGAGTGTGTCTCGTGCCGCCGGCGGCTCACGGAAGACGAGTGCGTGATCCGGCCGCTCGTTGGAGAAGCCGAGATTGCATCGCAGATCGCGCCGTTGTTTCAACCGAACACGACGCTCGTGAAGCGGTTCTTCAGGACGTGCGGCTGGGCGATGGTCCGTCCGGTCGAGCTGGGAAAAGGGACGCCGGTTTCCAGTTCGACCATGACGGCAGTCGCTTTCATGGCGGTAATTCAGTTCTTGGGGCTTGCGGTCGGGGCCTTTCCACTTCTTGCGATGGTCGTGGCCATACCGATGATCGCGGGTGCAGGCATGCCGGTGGGCGGCATTGTGTTCCCCGTACTGCTCGCCGCCAGTGGGGGCATGCTGTTCACCATGGTGCTGATCCCTCTCAATGCCTGCGTGGTGCATCTGGTGCTCGTACTTACCGGTGGGGTTGCGCAAGGTCTCGGGCGGACGGTGACGCTCTGTTGTCTCGGCTCTGGACCCGCGATCCTGGTGGCGATTCCCTGTTTCGGTCCGTATTGCGGCATCTATCTCTCCGGGATCTGGATGATCGTGTCGACCACTCTGCTCTTGATCCACGGTCAGCGAGTGAACGGATGGCGAGCGAGCATCAGTGTGCTGGTGCTTCCGATCGTCCTAATCGTTTTGCTGTTTGTGTTCGTTTTCTTGGGAACCATGAGTGCGACGGCGGCCACAAGGCGCGGGCCGAACTTGGTGAACGTGGGCATGGCGTCCCCGTCGGGGGGAGATCACACTCGGGAAGTTTCCGCGGCGCTCCGAACGTTCTCGCGTGTCGCTGATCCGGAATCGCCCGAGGTATTCCTCTTCGCCATCGATACCTTGGTTCCCGATCTACTCCCAAACGATGAGTCGAACCTGATTCAGATCGAGGGAAATGGATTCAGCGGTTGGCAGGGTGAACGTTTCTTCCTCCTCACGGTGCCGGGTTCGGGGGCGATCTTGGCAACGCCGACCCAACGCGATGGAGACGTTGCCCGGTTCTTGGTCGTAGAGGTATCGGGAATGATCGAAAGCACGTCGAAGGTCGCGGAGGCGGATCTTCGAGGCGATTTGGTCAAGAGACTCGAAGCGCTCGGTGGGCGGGGCCGGGACCTCTCGAAATCACAGGTTCAGGGCTGGATTGAGTCGGTCGAGCGGGAGCCGGTCAGCTCCCCTTGATCGTGATGTCCACGATGGCGCTGGCATCGCCGCTGGTGGTACCGTAGTTCGAGTCGCAGCCTTCGCCGGTTTCTTCCGAGTCGGTTTGCTGGTGCAAAGACGACGCGCGGTAGTTCGACCAGTCTTCGACCGCCAGGTCCGGCCCCTCGGGTGCAAAGTGCGGCTTCAGAACCTGATAGTCGTTGTTTCGCTGGGCTGGTACGAATCCGGCATCCCGAATCAACCGGCAGATCATCGGTTCGTTCAGGCAGTGGGTGGTTCCCGCCGAAGACACGACGTTCTCTTCCATCATGACCGAGCCCATGTCATTCGCGCCGTACCGAAGGCCGACCTGGCCGATGTGGGGGCCCATCGTCACCCAGCTGGAACCAATGGACCAAATGTTGTCGAGGTAGAGGCGGCTCATCGCCTGAGTCCGAAGGTAGGACGTCGATCCAGCGAGTCGGAGTCGGCGACCGAATTCGGGATGAAGATCCTTGTTCCCCGATCCATCGAGCCGCGCTACCACATCGCCGGGATAGGGCTCACTCGGGTCGTCGCCAGGGCCATGACCCCATTCCTTCAAACGGCCAAGCGGGGTATTGTCGGGCTGGAACGGCCAAGAAATGAACGCGTGGTAACGACCGCCGCCGTCGTTGGCGAGTTCTCGGATCGCATCGTCTTGCCATCGGCGAACCGTGTCCATGTGATGGATCCGATCTCCGATGCCCTCGATGTGACCGAACATCATGGTGGCCGAGGTGTTCAACCCAAACTCGTGGGCCACCCGCATGACCGTCAACCATGCCTCCGCGGTGCACTTTCCAAGCCCGATTTTCCGGCGGACCGCATCGGCGAAAATCTCGCCGCCGCCGCCGGGGACCGAATCGAGGCCAGCTTCGACCAGTGGGCCCATCACCCCGCGGATTTTTTCCTTGAGTGAATCACCTGGGGGATCAAAGAAATGCACAAACTCGATGAACTCGGGCGGACTGAATGCGTGGACATGAACTTGTGGGAACTCGGACTTGATGCGCCGGAGCAACTCGAGATACCAGTCGAGCGGCAACTCGGGGTTCATTCCGCCTTGCATAAGAATCTGTGTCCCGCCGATCGCCACGACTTCGCGGATTTTGTTCAGCAGTTCGTCATATTCCAGTGTGTAGGCATCATCATCACCCTGATCGCGACGGAATGCACAGAACGTGCATTTTGCGGTGCAGACATTGGTGTAGTTGATGTTCCGATCGATCACGTAGGTCCGAATCGTCTCACCGTGAATCGCCCGGCTGCGCTGGTCAGCGAGACTGCCGAGGTCGGCCAACGGCATGCGGTGCCAAAGATCAAGGGCCTGCTCCGGCGTGAGGCGAGCGGCACCTTCCACCAGCGCATCTTGAAAGGCGTGGTCCAGAGGATCGGCCTTGGGATGTATGGCGGGCGTCGGAGGATGGGGGGAGGATGACGTGATCATCGGCGTTTTCGTGAATCCGGGAGGTCAACGAGCTCGGGCATTTCGTCACGGAGTGATCAATGGAGCAGCACGATGCTAGCGGAGTCGGGGCGGCAGGGCGATCAATTCGTCGGGAATCAGGGTCGGCTACTTAGACCTTGATGCGGGTCCACCCTCCGTGGAGGAAGCGGGCGAGAAAGAAACCACCTCGAATGACGATTTCGCCCATCAATGCCATCCAGATTCCCGCAAGCCCCAATTCAAAGTGAATCCCCAGCAACCAGCAGGCGGGGAGTCGGATGCCATAGCTGGAGCACGAGGTGATCAAGAGGGTCCATCGAGTGTCGCCGACACCGCGAAGCCCCTGACGCAGCACCATCGAGAGTCCAAAGAACGCCTGGACGGTGCCGCAGATGAAGAGGAGTCGTGGGGCCTCGGCGAGATGGACTGGTTGATCGCTGATGATGGCGGTGAGTTGATCACCGAGGGTCATGAATGCGACGCCCATCGCCGACATGATCAACACTCCAATCACCGTGCACGCTGCCATTGCCCGTCGCGCCATTGCAGGATTGCCGGCGCCCAAATATTGCCCCGCTAAGGCGCCGGCCGCCGTCCCCATCGCGAAGCCGGGCAGGAAACTAAACGCCTCCCACTGCACCGTGATGATGTGCGCTCCGATCAGGCCACCCTGCTGTGCTTCGTCGGCACCTTCCTCCCCGAGTTTGGTTGCGATTTCTCCGATGAACCCAAGGACGAAGAGGTTGACCGCCCACATGGCGATCCCTTCGAAGAACGTCGGGATGCCCACGGTGACCACCCGACGAGCGACCGAGAGATCGGGGAACAAACGTGGCAGATGCAGCCGTAGATCCTTGACACCCCGAGCGAGCACCCAGAGCGTTACCAAGCCGCCGATGACCCAACTCGTCGCGGTTCCGGCGGCGATGCCGCTGACGCCCCACTCCAGCGGATCAACCCCTGACGGATTCGGGAGCACGGACTCTCCAAAGCGGAGATTCACTCCCGACATCAGCCACGATGCAATGAGGTTCACGACATTGACCCCAGCCGCGATGAGGCTTGGCTTCAGCGTCTCGCCGGCCCCAAACAAGCACATCGATCCCACCATCATCACCCCGCAGAATGGCATTCCCAGAGACATCGTCCGGACGTATTCGATGGCGTATCGCGACGCGTCCGGCGTGAGATCCGTGGCCCATGCGAGTGGGGCCACCAGGACCCACATTGCGAGGCCGACCAACGTGGACCAGACAATTCCGAGTGTGATGGTCGTACCGAGGGCTTTTTCTGCCAGTGGCCCATCTCCGGAGCCCATCGACCGAGAGATGAGTGCCTGCCCACCCAGTCCAAGTCCACCGAGGGCGATTGAGACGAACCAACCGACGAAGGAGCCGATGCCAACCCCGTCCATGGCGGGCACCACGATGGCATCCGGAAGGCTCCCGGACAGCATCTTGTCGACCAGCCCGACCATCGCGGTGAGCGTCTGTTGCAGCAGCACTGGGATCGCGAGGATCCCGATGGCGGCCCACATCGTTTTTCCGGCAAGACGTCCAGACCGGATCAGTCCAGCATCGATGGCGGGCGCTGATTCCTCCTGCATGGTGAGGATCGGCTGCATCGGATCGTCAGGGGAAAGGCCATGGTCAACGGGCCGACGTTTCTGGTCGCCATCTGGCTCGTGATCAGAAGCGTCCATCGACGACTCGTCGCTGGTCAAGACCCCTCGCCAGTGTCAGCCGTGGAATCCGAGGGCGTCTTCGCGCCGGACGACGGTGCATCTGAATCGCTCTTTTGGTCGTCGTTCTCATCGTCGTAGGTTGACCTACCCCCGATGTCGAGGCCTCGCGGTGGTGCTGGCGTCTCGAAGACGGTGGGATCCCAGAAGGCGAGTTTTTCGAAGAACGTGACCGGTCGCTCGAACGTCGGATAGAGAAAGATCTCGACTTGCGCGAATGGCGATTTGGTCGTTTCGTACCACGAGAGCCATGCCGGGCCATCGATTCCGAAATCGTGACCGGTCAGGACGCGAAGACTGTCCGCGGCGGCGAGATTCATAGCGAGGCTGCGGTCCTCAAGGGTCAGCGCCAACGCCTGGAATGCCGAGTCGGTCGGATACTGGCCAAGGGCAATGGCCAGTTCAATTCGGATCGCTTCATCTTCGGACTCGTCAATCAGTTGGCGCCAGATTCGGTCTTCCACCGACTCCTCGTGGATTCGTTGCAACGCGATCGCTGCTTCGAGCCGGACCTGTCGGTAATCATTCTTGAGTTGGTTGGCAATCACGATCGCATCCGCGGGGTCGCCCCAGCGACCGAGCGCCCGAATGCCCGCCGCGCGGACCAGGGGATCGGTGCTTTCGCTGGCCAGAACCCGGTAGAGATCGACGTAGGTTCGTTCGCCGCCAAAGGTCGCATTGGAGAGCAGGATCACCCCGCGGCGTTGCAGACCAGGATCATTGAAATCCGAGGCCCAGACGGCGGCCTGAAATGGAGACGGCGGACTGAATTTCTCGGTGAAGTCTTGGAAGTCTTCGCTCATTGAATCGCATCCGCTGACCAGGAGGATCGCCCCAGCGGTCACGGCGATCAGATGCGTTCGGATTGCCCCCGTGGCCCCGGTCATCGCGCCGACCAGTAATCCAGTCTCGGGGTTCAGCCCGGATGCGGCTCGCGGGGCAAACTTGGCGAAGGATGATCGAAAAGGCACATTCACGTCCTGAAGTATACGGTCATTCGAAGCGGGGACGGGTCATCAGGGGAGTCATTCGATGATGCCCGCACGGGCCCGAAGCCCCACCAAGAGTTCGGTGGCTTCCTCCGCCATCCGGGTGTTCGGGTAATCCTGAATCAGTTGTTCGCCGATGGCCACCGCGTTCTTCCAGTCCTTGCCACCGATGGCATCCCGGAAATGGGCGCCACAGAGATCCCGGTGTGCCGCGACGATTGGTTGGGCAACGTCGAGCACGCGATTGGATTCTCGTCCGGAGAGATTCCGGTCAAGTTGTCGGAGCAGTCTCATGGCGTCGTCGATCTGCCCGTTGGCATGTGCCGCTCGCATTTGGGTCTCGATCGCCGCGGCATGTCGGAGGCGAGCACTCAGAATTTGATCCGGAAGGTGCTCGATCGAAGCGAGGTCAGGGAAGAGGCGTTGCAGTCGATGCAGGGCCTGAGAAGCAGCATTCCAATCGCCGGCGATAAGAAGTCGTTCGATCTCCTCGGTTCCCTCGCGAACGCGACGTTCGACTTCTGATCGCCGAATCGTCTCGATCCGAGTTCGGAGCGACTCGGCTTCTTCGAGTCGGCCAAACTGAGACGCAAGTTCATCGACCATGCGGAGCGCCGCATCGAAGTCTCTCGCCGCAATATCCTGCTCGACGAGCATTCGCAGCAGGTCTAATTCTCGATCTCGGTAGACCAGTCGTTTCGCGGCATCCGAGAGCATGGAATGCTCCTCGATCCTGGCCAGGATGGCGTTCGAAGCCGCATCGCCCTTCGAAGATCTTCGATCTCCGAGAATCAGGATCACGCCGATGGCAATCAAGCAGATCAAGCCACCGGCGACCGCCCCGCTCAATACCGGTGCGGCCCAGACCGCTTCCGGACGGCGGAGGGCAACCACGGCGAGCAGGGTCGCGGTGAAGACCGCCAGACCGATCCACAGATGGCCGGTGTGGACGCCTTCGTTCCGTCGGCGGGGTTCGGTCGATTCGCTCATGATCCGGGGACCTCGCCGCCGTTGTTTCGGGTTCGTGGCACGAGGCAGACGAACTGCATCGGCTCGTCGCCGGTATTTCTGAATTGGTGCGTGAGGTCCGGCGAAACGTACAGGACGTCGCCCGATTGAATCGCCGACGTCACACCATCCTGTTCGGCTTCGCCACAACCTCCCAGCACAATGACTTGATGTTCGTAGTCGTGGGCATGTCGCGGCGTGTGCCCGCCAGGAGCGACCACGAAGTGCCGCATCGAGAAGTTGGGCATGCCATGTTCACCACCGAGCAGAATTCGCATCGAGACGTCTTTGACGCCATCGATCGAGATTGGAGTGGTTTCCTCGGGGGAAAGTCGGGTCCGAATCATGGGGAAGTTCCGTGGTCTTGTGGTTTCCAGTGACGGCCTGAGAAGTATCTCGTACTCTAGGAAGTATGAACGACATGGCGCCTCAGGATCCGATTCTCAGCATGCTCCCACTTGGGGACTATCAGACCAATGCCTTCGTGGTGGAGGACGAGGTGGATCCGGGGCGCTGCTGGATCGTGGACTGCGGTCAGAGGCCGGGGGTGCTGCTGGATGCCGTCGAGGCTTCCGGGCGAACGCCGGCGGGGATCATTCTGACCCATTGTCATCACGACCATATCGCGGGCATCGACGAAGCCCTCGCGAGATTCGGACCAATGCCGGTGAGCTGTCATCAATCGGAGGCGGGCTGGAACCAAGAGCCGATGCTCAACCTGTCGGCATTTTTGGGCGCGCCATCGACGGCGACACCCCCGGATGCTCTTTTTGAGGAGGGCGATCCGCTTCCCATCGGGCCGAATTGGCAGATCCTCCATCTTCCTGGCCACAGCCCGGGCTCCTGCGGATTCCTTCATGCACCGTCTGGGACCCTGATCGCGGGAGACACCCTGTTCGAGGGTTCGGTCGGTCGGATGGACTTCCCGACCTCCGATCCAGAGGCGATGCGATCGTCACTGGCCCGGATTTTGGAGCTCGATGACCAGACTCGAGTGCTTCCCGGGCACGGGGGAGCGACTTCGATCGGCCGAGAGCGAAATGGGAATCCTTTTATTCAGGGCGGAAAACCGGCATTCTGAGGCCTTTGGAGGGCAAGGGAAGCCCCACGGGAAAGTTTTTCTTGCGAAGTGGCGATGCATGCATTGGAATTCTCGTGGGTCCGTGTAGTTTAAAAGGCCTTCGCGATCGCCGGTGGCCGCTCTTTTCGGCGATCTTTCGCGAGCACGATCATGATTCCTTTGGAGTTTTTCGCCATGCGTAGCACTCGATTCCAGATCGCAAGTCTCTCATCCATCCTCATCGTTTCGTCCGCCGGTGCTCAATCCACCGCAGACTTCACCGTCGACGAGGGGTCCACCGCGATCCTCACGCTCACGGTCACCATCGACACCGAGATTGGAGAGAGTTCGGATGTCGACTCCACGACCCAAACCGTGACGGGCTTCGCCACGGGGAACTTTGACTCGTCGATTCCACCGTTCCTCGCCATGGAACTGCCAACACTCAATTTCGATCTTGGTTCCGGGAGCGTCAACTACGAGCTGTTCTGCATCCCATTCTTTGGTTGTCAGGAACTGAATGTTACGGTCTCCAACTTTATGATCCAACTTGCGCCTGGCGGCGCTGCGACGACGTTCAATGGGCCATCGGCGTTCTTCGCTGACGCGCCATTCGTCTCGAGTTTCGACTACGACGTGACCGGCAGTCTCGTTGAGATCAGTGGTTCCAACGTCGTTCCGGATTTCTACAGCTTCGGAACCGACGTCTTCACGGGGAAGGGTGATTCCGTCTCCATGGATAATCTGTTCCTGCAGTCCTTCACCTTCGGTTTCGATCCGAAGCAACTCCCCGACCTTGTGAACTCGGTTGAGATTCTGGCGGAGATCGACTTGAGCAACACCAGGCTCAGCGGCATCCTTGAATCGACCGGTGGATGTCCCGAGGACATGAATGACGATGGCACGGTCAATGGTGCGGATCTCGGCCTGCTTCTTGCGGCTTGGGGCACTGATGGTGGCGACTTCAATGGCGATGGAACGACCAATGGCGCGGATCTCGGTCTGCTGCTGGCGGCCTGGGGCACCGACTGCTGATCGGATCACTGGCACGGCAAAACAATTACTGAACCGGAAGGACCGCGGCCTTGGGGTACGGGCCTCAGGTGAGCGCGGGGTCTCCGACGAAGAAAAGCAATGGACGCGATGGGCTCCTATCATCGCCCCTATCTCTCTGAACCCCTCAAGGGTTTCGGGAATGGGGCGGGCGCCGTTGAATCGGTCAGTCCTCAGCGTCGAAACCATGGCTTCGACGTCTATCTTTCGCTTTCTTCCCTTTCTGGCTGCGATCTCGTGGTCACCATTGCGAGCCGATCTCTCATGACCAGCCCGTCGCTCGACGATCGAATCCTCCTTCGGCTTGGCCACAGTCCAGATCCCGACGATGCGTTCATGTGGTGGCCGTTGTTTGGTATTGACGGAGACCGCCCCGAGATCGTCTCGCCTCGGTTTCAATTCGAACAAGTCGAGATCGATATTGAGGCCGCGAACCGCCGAGCGGAAGTCGGTCCGGACCGACTTGAGATCACCGCATTCTCCTGCGGGCAGTATCCGCGGGTTGCTGATCATTACGCGATTACGGCGTGCGGTTCGTCGATGGGTGAGGGGTATGGCCCGAAACTGGTCGCGGCTCGACCGATGGCCATGGAGGAACTTGCCGCCGAACGCCCCCGCATCGCGATTCCCGGCAATCGCACCACGGCGGCCATGACGCTCGGTCTTCGACTTCAGGGCATCGACTACGAGGCGGTGGAGACACCGTTCGAGGAAGTCGGTGATCGCGTTGCCTCCGGTGCGGTGGATGCGGGCGTGGTGATTCATGAGGGACAACTCACCTATGAGGCGGATGGACTGCATCTGGTCGAGGATCTCGGGGCCTGGTGGGGGCGTGAAACCGGCGAGCCGCTTCCCCTCGGCGTGAATGCGGTCCGTCGCGACCTCGAAGAACTTCATGGCAAGGGCACGCTTCAGGAGATCGCGGGTCTGTTAGAACGCAGCGTGCGATTCGCGCTGGAACATCGAGAACGATCCGTTTCCTACGCCATGGGGTTCGGGCGAGGTATCCCGCGCGAGACGGCGGATCGGTTCATTGAGTTGTACGTGAACCAGCTCACCGTTGATGCCGGCGATCGAGGGCTCGATGCGGTGAATCGACTCCTCGGCACTGCGGCCGACGCGGGACTTGTCCCGGCGGTCGAACGGATTGACTTCATTCGCGGCGCCACGACGACCTGAGTCGGTAGGCGGTAGACCCATGGAGGTGAGAGTCACTGGGGCAAGGCCCCTCGGTATACTCTGGCTTCACTCCCCGCTGAGGGGAGAATCGATCGGAAGTAAACGGATCACCACATGTCCCTCCGGATGCCCGAAACCGAGATGGGATACATCCCGCCCACCGTCCGTCAGTTCAGCGTCTTTCTCGACAATCGCGTCGGAAAAATGCTCGAACTTCTCGAGATGCTGGAAGAGGCTGCAGACGTGCATGTTCGGGCGACCTGTGTTCTGGATTCCAGCGATCATGCCGTGGTGCGGGTTCTCTGCGACAACGCAGACGGCGCCCGATTCGCACTCCGCCAGAATGGTTTTACATTCTCCGAGATGGACATCCTGATCTTCGAGCTCGTCACAGATGGCTCGCTTCGGGAAGCGCTTCGATTTCTACTGGCCGCGGAAGTCAACATCGCCTTCACCTACCCCGTGAACCGGGCCGGCGACGTCGACTCAGCGATGGCGATCGCGGTTGATGATCACACCTTCGCAGGGCAGATCCTGTTGAAGAAGGGCTTCTCGCTGCTTGGCGAGCTCGATCTCACCTGAATTGGTGAGCCGGCACTTCGCCGAGGCCCTCACACCAATCCATCTCGGTCTTTATTTTTAGTCTTGATTACTCGGCGTCGATGGACGGCATAATCTTCACCGGGGCATTGGTCTCTGCGTCGTAGCGGTAGAGCGCTTCGGGTTCTTCTTCCTTGCAGAACTTATGGGTTCCGTCACAGAAGGGGAACTTCTTGGTCAGCCCGCAGGCGCAGACGAAGACGGCCTTCTCTTGCGGTTCAATCTTGATTGGGCCGGTTCCAGTCACACGAATCATGCGGGCCATGGTGAGTTCCTCTTCGGGGCTGGTTGCGAGTTCGAAAGGAGATCAAGGAAAATCAAGGGAGATCAATAGGGGTTCCCGCGGCGGGAATTCCCGGGAGAGGAATGGTCGTGGCCTTGTACTCACGATCGGGTCGCGAGATCGTCGTGATCGCCATGAGTTCGTCGTCGCGGCGGAGTCGTTGGACCGCTTCCATGCCATCAATCACCCTACCGAACACGGTGTATTCGTCGTTGAGTGATTCAGCCGGTTCGAGAACGATGTAGAACTGCGAACTGGCGCTGTTCACAATGGACTTGCCGGGTTTGGCCGGATCCGGCGCTTTGGCCATGGCGAGGACGCCGGCAAAGTGAAGTCGTTTGTCGGCTCGTGCTGCTTCGTCGGGAAGTTGGGCTCCGCGTCCGCCGGTACCGGCAGCGCCGATGGAGCCGGGCCGCGAGTTGGGATCGCCGCCTTGTGCGACGAAATTAGGCTCGATGCGATGGAATCGGGTTCCGTTGTAGAAACCCCGTTCGGAGAGTTCGATGAAGTTTGCCACCGTATTCGGGGCCTGATCCTCGTAAAGGAGGATGGTCACGGGGCCACGACTGGTGACCAGTTGCATGACCGGGGCCGTTCCGGAGGATTCCTCGGCGGCCCGAAGTGCGAGTTCGTTGGTCCAGAGGGCGCCCCATCGCAAGGCCTGACCGCGGATGCGATTGGCCTTGGTGCGAATGCCAGGCTTCGCGAGGCCTTCCTCGGGAATGGCATCAATCGCCGCCTTGGCTTCGGTGAACTCATTGTTCGACATATGCACCCGGGCATTGACGAGTGCGATCCCCGGCGTCTCGGCGAGGTCGTACTCCCGGCCGCGTGCCAGATTTCCGGCGTCGTCGTAGCGATTTTCAGAAAATTGGAGCTCCGCCCAGGCGAGCCAGACGGCCTCAGCGTCGGTGAGCATCGCGAGCCGTTGGTAGTCGGCGTCGATCCGCTCGGTCTGGCCGAGCCAGGTCGCGACGTTGATGTCCAGGACGAGCGCTCGGCGATCGTCGGGGTTTTCCTTGAGGAAGGCGTCCAGTCGAGTCTGGAGTCCTTGCAGGGCCGTGCGCTCGGAGGGGCCGATCCTTCGCTTCGAGGCCATGTACGTCTTGAGTTGGTCGTACTCGGCTCGCAGTGAGGTCCAGTCTTCCGCGGTCTCCGGGGCGGCCTCGACCGGGCTATTCACCAGTGTGGCCGTCGAGAGGGTGAGAATGATCAGAAAGCGAGTCAGCATGCGTGGGTCTCGGTTAACGGTTCGATCGAAGGCGATGGAGGTGGGTCAGGGGGCGGTACTCACGCCATCACGGTACAGGCAGTTCGGGGGGTTTCCCAGACTTTGACGGCATGAAGTTCGGAATCGCTGCTCAGGGCGGAGACTGGCTCCCGCAGAAGTTCCACGCAGCGAAGTGCGATGTTCTCGACGCTGGCGACCCGATCCTGAAAATCGTCCACGTCTAAGTTCAGGTGCTTGTGGTCGAATCGATTAATCAGCACGGTGTCCACGACGGCATCGAGTGCGAGGATCGACAGTGGGGTGCGTGCATCGTGGGTCGCGACCTGAACCTCCACCTCGTAGTTGTGGCCGTGCCCGTTGGGGTTACTGCACTTACCGAATAACGCCTGGTTGGCGGCATCGTCGAGTTCGGGTAAGTGCAGCCGGTGCGATGCGGAGAATTCGTAACGACGTTGGACGAGGACCATGGACATGTCTCCGGACTCTACCCGCCACCGGGTTTTGGGTTCAACGCCGACTTCGACCGCGTGGATTTCGAGCTCCAGTGCCGGTCCGGCCGTTTCAAGAATTGTCCTGGCGACAAACGCGGCGGAACACTCGCCCACCGCATACGTTTCGAGGAGCTTCGGTATCGAATTGGCTCTCACGGCCTGATCGAGGTGATTGATGCCGACGAGATATCCGGTTCGAGGATCCGGAATTCCGCGGATCTCGATGGTGGCGTCCCACGCGCTCCCCGCAAGCGTGTCCATCGAAGGCCACCCCGCCTGGGTATTGCCGCGAGGGGTCGCCAGCGTCGCTTCGCGATCGAGCGTTCGGGTCAGCGAAAATCGGATGTTGCGGGTGAGTGTGACCACGGGAGTTGGTTGGACGCTGAGCGGCCGAATTCTTCTTCGTCAAACGGGGACGCGTCAATCACTTGGATCGAGTTTTTCGGCGGCCAGGAGTGTGAAGATGGGTAGTTTCGGGCTGATTGGAGCCCTAAAATTGATTGGAGTCAGAGAAAAATAGGCTTTCAGGCATGGGTTTGATGGTGAAAGAACCGATGCATGCTAGCATTCGTGAGATGTCTCTCCGGTGATTCGGATTCGCAGACATCCTTTATTTTGCCCCCGGAAGGGCTCGGTTCGAGGCTTGCCTCAGCCGGGCCTTTTTTTCGCTGATCCTCCATTCGGGTCGGTTTCCCTGTCATTATTTGGGGAGTCGCGAGCAACCGCATCCTAGATGCCTTGCAGATCGATGCCATGGGATTCCTCATTGTACTGGTGACGTGGAAGGGCTCATTCTTGATGTCGACCTGGATTTCGGCCAAAGGGCTGTTCAATCGAGACCGCTCGCTTCGGTGTGGGCTTCTCTTCTTCGCGGTGTTTTCGAACCAGGCTGGGTGCCGATCCGAAGCGACGACGCGAAGCGACCAACCGGCCGTCATGCGGGAGGTCCCGGTATCCGCAGTGACCCAATCGCCGCCGACCACGATCGAACCCCGAATCGTGGATGAACCACGCTTCGATGCCCAGGCACCGAGTCTGGTCCCGAATACTGACCCACAATCCGCTTCTCCGCCCTTGGAAAACGTCGTCACGCTCGACGGTGGCGTCACCGCATGGGTCGGCCAAGGGCGGGTTGAATTTCCCGGAATGGTGTCACTCGATCAAGGTTGGCTTGAGGTGGCAGTGTGTCGTCGTGGCAGTCGCGAGCACGAGTCCATCGTAGTGACCGATGCGATTCCATCCGTGGTCCATGCCGCGATGTTGCTGGCGGGGCTTGAGCCTGGCAGGCCAGCATCGTTTGACGAGAAGACCCGCCTTCCAATTCCACCAACCGGGACGGAGGTCTCGATCGAACTCCGATTCGCGGCGTCGGATCTGGCGATTGACGTCCCGATCGTGCTTCCACTGGCGGAGGCAATTGAGGACGCGCGAGAACAGGTTTCGCCAGTCTGGGTCTTTGCGGGCTCTTTGGTTCGACCGAATCCATCTTCGATGGGCCCAGGCGAATATTACGCGGCAGATTACGCCGGCACCGTGGTCGGATTGAGCACTTTTGGTGACGAGGTCGTCGCGGTGGAAGAGGTTCGATCGCCGGAGTCCGGCGTCGATCCACCGGTCTGGAGGATTCGGGCCGGCGTCCTTCCAGAAGTTGACACGGCGGTCACGGTCGTCTTGAAGCGTTCGCCTCGCGAGGAATGACCGCCGCATCAAGTCGCTGTGCGGCACACAACGCAATGGCCAGGGCATCGGCCACGTCGGCTGGCTCGGGGATCACGTCGAGGCCGCAACGGCTGGCGATCGCGGCTTGCATCCGGGATTTGTCGGCGCTGCCGTCCCCGGTCAGGGCTTTCTTCACCTGTGCGGGGGCGTGTTCGACGATTTCAATGCCATGCTGGGCGGCGGCGAGCAGGATCACGCCTCGAGCATGTCCCATTCGCACGCCGGTGGCGGCGCGGTCTGGATGAGAGAACACCGATTCGACGGACATCAGATCCGGCTTGAGATCTTCAAGCACGGTGACCAGATCGGCATGGAGTCGATGGAGTCGAGTGGCGAGTGGAAGATCGGCGGGGACTCGGATCACTCCAGCCTCGACCACCGTCAGACTGGGGCCGACGGCGTCGATGCCGCCGTAGCCGGTGATGCGGAGTCCGGGGTCGATTCCAAGGATACGCACGCGGGGACTCCGATCTGGCGAGGTCGTTTGGGTTCCTGCTTTGGGTTCATCGGCTCGAAACCGATTTGGGCTGAGGATCAAGACACGTCGAGCGCGGTCAGGAGCCGCCGTTTTTGATCAATTCATCCGAAGCCAGATTGCCGTCCTCAAGCACGACAATTCTTTGGCAACGATCGGCCACCTTGGGGTCGTGGGTCACCATGATGATGGTGAGTCCCTCGGCGTGCAGCTGATCGAAGATGTCCAAGATCGCATCGCCGGTGGCGGTGTCGAGATTTCCCGTTGGTTCATCCGCCATCAGAATGGCGGGGTTGGTCACCAGTGATCGCGCGATCGCGACCCGCTGCTGCTGGCCTCCCGAGAGCTCGTTGGGCCGATGGCTGAGTCGGTCGGCTAAGCCGACCATTTCGAGTCGAGCCACCGAGCGAGCATGACGTTCGGCGCGGGGAAGGCCCTGATAGAAGAGTGGAACCTCGACGTTTTCCACGATGGTCAGTTCGCTGATCAGATTAAAGGCTTGGAAGACGAAGCCAATACGGCTGCCTCGGGCCCGGCTCAGTGCGGTGTCATCAAGGCCGGACACGTCAATGCCATCGAGCAGATATTGGCCGCTGGTCGGTCGGTCGAGACAGCCCAGCAGATTCATCAGGGTGCTCTTGCCGCTTCCGCTCGCACCCATGATGGCGCAGTACTGGCCCGAAGGGATCACCAGATCAATGCCCCGCAGGGCTTCGACCAGAATCGACCCGTCTGGCTTGAAGTAGTGCTTCTTCAGGTCTCGGAGGATCGCCGTCGGGGGCTGCTCGTTGGAGTCCAGTGGAGGTGCTGTGAGATGGGGTGTAGAAGAAGTCACGGTTCGATGGTAGCACGCTCGGGAGGACTTCCGACGTGGCGGGATGGGATCGACCGATAGACTCGGGGCAGGTCACGTTCGTGTTTCTGCCCGTCATGGAGACATCGCCCTTGTTCGATCCCGACCGCCACAGTTCGGATTCCACCGCGGAACTGCCTCGGGCCGTTCAGGTCATTCGACGAATCTTCGCCGATCAACTCACCCCCGTGCTCGCGTATCGACGACTGGTGGCACCAGACGACCGAACCGCACCGAGTTTCCTCTTCGAGTCGGTTGAACAGGGCGGTGGGGTTTCGCGCTTTTCCATCGTCGGCGTCCGGCCGCGGTTAGAAGTGATCGCCCAGGGAGATGGGCTGGAAATTCTTCATCACCGACCCAACGGCGACGAATCAGTCGTCGTCGAGGACCGGGACCCATTCGATCTTCTTCGGGGGTTGGCCGCCTCATGGGCCCCGATTCGGCAGGTCGGCGCGGTGACGCCTCCCGATGCCTTCCGTGCAGGATTCGTTGGGTTCGCGGGGTACGACACCGCCCGTTGGGCAGAACCCGAAAAACTCGCCTTCGCCTTGGCCCCTTCCGATGATCGAAGTCTTCCTGACCTGCACATGGGGCTCTACGGACGAGTCCTCGTGTTCGACCATGTCGGCAAGACCGTGCACGTGGTCGCGACCGAGGCTTTGGCCGATCATGCCGATGAAGCAGCGGCGGAGGCGGCCGCCATCGTCGGCGTAGATGAGCTTGTGAGCGCGGTCATCGATGACGCCGTCCATCTTTCGCCCGGACGGGTCGAACTCGACCTGAACGCGGCGCCCGGTCTGCCGACCGCGTCCACGATGAGTCGCTCGGAGTTCGAGTCGGCGGTTGAGAAGACGCAGGCGTACATCGCCGACGGCGATGCTTTTCAGGTGGTGTTGAGTCAGCGGTTTGAGCGTTCCACCGACGCCGACCCGTTCGATTTGTACCGAGCCCTTCGGATCGTGAATCCCTCGCCCTATCAAATTTATCTGCAGGCTCGCGGATGCATGCTGGTGGCGGCAAGCCCCGAAATCCTCTGTCAGGTCCGCGACGATCGCGTGGTCAACCGGCCGCTGGCGGGTACTCGGCGTCGCGGACGGAATGAGGAGGAGGACTCAGCGCTCGCGACGGAACTCCTTGCTGACGAGAAGGAACGTGCGGAACACGTCATGCTCGTCGATCTCGGGCGAAACGACCTTGGACGAGTCTGTGAACCCGGTTCGATTGAGTTGGAACAGATCATGGAGGTTGAGCGTTACAGCCACGTGATGCATATCGGATCAATGATCAGCGGTCGTCTCCGGCCAGGTATCGACGCGCTCGACGCGCTCCGCGCGACCTTGCCGGTCGGAACGGTGAGTGGGGCGCCGAAGATTCGGGCGATGCAGATCATCGACGAACTTGAACCAGTCCGACGTGGCCCGTATGCCGGTGGAATCGGTGCGATTGATCTGGCGGGCAACCTCGATGTTGCGATCGCGTTGAGGACGATGGTCGTGCCAACCGGGAACGGCGTTGCGCCCTGGAATGTTCATTTGCAGGCGGGCGCCGGCATTGTGTTGGATTCCTCACCGGCGGCGGAGTGGAAGGAAACGGTCGACAAGGCCGCGGCGTTGGGCCGGGCGATCGATCTGGCGGAATCTGCGTTTGGGCCGCCTGCGTAAGTCCGATTACGAGGGATTCGATCGTCGAATCGGTGGGCGTTCAGGCTCCAGCGGTAAGGGCGCCGCGTCGGCTGGAGTTTCTGGTGCCGACACGCCGACCGAAGAATCCGTGCGGTCTGTCGCGATGCGGTCTGATTCAAGAAGTTCGTTGCCGAGAACGGATTCGACGCGGGCGATACCGTCCCGGGCGATCGCGACCGCGATGGCCGCGAGGATGCCGGCGAGGACCAGTGCCACGATAAAACCAATGGCCGCCGCCGATTGATTCGCCACCAACGCAAGGCTCAATCGGCCTCCAATCGCAATCGCTCCGGCGAGCAGGGCGGCCATGCCACCAAAGAAGAACACTTTTGGGGCGATGGTCGATCCCCAGTCGGCGGTGGCTCGGGCGACGAAGAAGTTGGTGGTCGTCACCGAGAGCATGGCTGCCAACGTGTACACCAGCGTGGTCCATGGCCAGGTTGCCGCCGGAATCACGCCGAGGAGGGTGGCCACCACGGCCAGCGCGGCCAATGACTCCAACCAGGCCAGCGTGAGGAGCGAGGTTCCAAAGCCCGAGGGTTCGAACCGCCGTATGGTCGATTTTCGGTAGCGGAGCTGTAGGGCCAGGAGGCGATACAGCGGACCGAAGGCGGTGAGAATCGCCAGAATGGGGCCAATAAACTGGATCAGCAGGAATCCCGCGAGGGGTACGAACGAACCAAACTGAGATGCGGCGAGTTGGGTGAGTCCGGACTGATGCACCGCATCAATCCGTTGGCCGGCAAGCGCACTTGAGGACCGGGCCCTGATCTCCGCCCCGCACTCGGGACATCGCTCGAAGGTCGTTGAGCCACGAAGGTCGTAACCACACCCTATGCAGGGGATGGGAAGCGAACTCCTTGGCCCGGGATGGTTTGATCGTGGCCTGTTCAAAGTCGACCCTTTCGACGGTCGGTCCAGAATTTGGTCTGATAAGAGATCTTCTGAGGCGGCGAATCCGAACTTTCGGCAGCCGGTAGGGTATGAAAGATCGCTCGACGATTACGGAAGTGGAGTTGAGGGGGATCGATGCTCGATGTATCCCCTACGGGGGCAGCGAGTGACGAGGTTGGAGGCCGCAAGGTCGGGACTCCCAAGAATTTCGACTCGTTCGGACGCTCGGAGGAGGATGGAGGCGGTTCCGTCGGTGACGGAGGCTCGCGAGTAATCAAGCACGCGTCGCGGCGTGTTCACACGCTTGTCCTTGAATGGGCCGGCGGGCTCAGTGTAGATCGGCCGGTCTCCGGAACCTTCCGGAGCTGGCATCCAAGGAAATTTCTCGACATGTTCGACCGATACCCAGCCACCGGCCGTTTTCTCCTCGTGGGTGCCATCGCGACCCTCGGAATCCTGAGCACCGCGACGTCGGTGCAGGATGACCCAGTCATTCCCGGTGAGGTTGAAGCGTGGCGGGCGGATCTCTGGAAAGCGGCGATCGCTGGCGACGATGAACTCGTCGAGGCCTATCTCGCATCGATTCCCACCGACGCGGACCCGGAGTCGATCGCGACGCTGCAGGCGGCCCTGGTGGCTCGCGACAGTCACGATGCCAAGTCCGTCGACGATCGAGATGTGGGACGCCAAAAAGCGATCGGCGAGCTCGAAGAGAAGCTCGATGCCGCCGACATCACCGGCGCCCTGACGGCCGCGGTCCGTCTGCAGACGCTTTCCGACGACTGGGATGCAGTGCTCGAACAGGAACGAATCAAGTCACTGATCGCCGAGGCAGAAGCGGTGGAGACCGCCGCCCGCGCCGAAGGCGACTGGCTGCAGGTGCAGGAAATCCTGTTCCGGCTGCGGACGCTGCACGAGGATACGGCGCAGAAGGCGATTCATGCGTCGTACGACGAACAACTTGAAGAAGTCAATCGCCGCATCGGCTTGCTTGCTCGATATGCGCCCCGAGCGCTCTATGAACTTCGGGCCCGCAACATGGCGAGGCTTGAACCCGAGACCGAGTTTCCCGAATTTAACGAGGCCTTCGCCGAAGACTGGAAGGAAGCCCTCAACGGTATCTCTGAGCGTATGGTTCGAGCCTCGCTCCGAACCGCGGCGAGTGAACACGTTTCGAATTGCGGTTGGAAGCCACTACTGGAGGGTGGGTTAGAGGCGGTCGATATTTTTTCCACCACCGATCAACTGGTCGAAAATTTCGAGGGCCTTGCCGACCCGGAGAAGATCAAGGCGTGGCGTCAACTGGTGAGCGGGGAGCGAACTCGTCTCGAAGAGAAGCCTGATGGCGAAGTCTCGCGGCAGGAGTATCACCAGATCATGCGGGCGCTGATCGAAGGGAATCGAGAGACCATCGACATCCCCGTGGAAATCATCCTCCGAGAGTTCGCGGAAGGGGCCACCTACCGCCTCGAGGATGTCTACGAGGATCAGTACACCCAGGTGATCTGGCCCGCGCAACTTCGCCGATTCCAGCAGCAGGTGCAGGGCGACTTCGTGGGAGTCGGTGTGATGATTCGGCACGACGACAAGCGTGAGATCATGATTGTGAATCCACTTGAAGGTTCACCGGCGTCGCGCGGGGGAGTCGAGGAGAACGATCGGATCATCGCCGTGAACGGTATTCCAACCACCGGTTGGAGTCTGACGCGAGCAGTTGATGAAATCACCGGGCCCAAGGGCGAAGAGGTGATGCTGACCATCCGTCGCGAAGAAGTCGAGGAACCGATCGAGGTGCCATTGGTTCGGGATCGAATCAAGATTCGTTCGGTCAACGGCTGGTACAAGGAATCGCTCGCCGACGATGGAACGCCATCGTGGGACTGGTACATCGATCCTGACGCGGGCATTGGTTACATCAGGTTGACGTCATTCAATGATGAAAGCTTTACCGATTTTCTGGTGGCGGTCGACGAGATGCGGGCGGAGCGACCGTTGCGTGGCCTCGTACTCGATCTCCGATTCAATCCTGGTGGCCTCCTCGACAGTGCGATTCGTTTTTCGAACTTGTTCGTTGATGCCGGAGAGATCGTCTCGTGCGAAGACCGAGACGGGATCAAAGTCTGGAGTCGCCCTGCGACGCCGCAGATGGCCTTCCTCAAGGATCTTCCGCTCGTCGTTCTGGTGAATCAGGGGTCCGCGAGCGCGAGTGAGATCGTCTCGGGCTGCCTCGATGTTCATGGTGCGGCCGTGGTGGTCGGGGAGCGAACGTTTGGTAAGGGGAGTGTCCAGTCACTCCACGATGTCTCCGATCAAACTGGAACGGCCGCCCTGAAATTGACCACGCAGTACTACGCGTTGCCGGCCCTCCCGGGTGAGGCTCGGGGGCGACTGGTCCACAAGACACCCGGGGACGATGACTGGGGCGTGAATCCAGATATCGATGTCTCGATGACCCCGGAGCAGAACCAAAAAGCCTACGAGATTCGCCGGGAGGCGGACCTCATCGCAGACTGGGATCTCGACCGAGACCCCGAAAGTCGACCCAATCCTTCCCAGTTGATCGAAGATGGGGTGGATGCGCAGCTTGAGATGGGACTTCTGATTCTCCGGGCCAGACTGCTTGAAGAAGCCAAAGAAGATGGCCGCGTGGCAGGGTGATTCAGGGGTGAGAGCCCCCATTCGACCGATTTGAGCTGGTCGAGCCCTCGAACACGGTGGTTTTTCTGGTGATCTGAGATTCTGAAAAACGCGGCCCCGAGTTCTGGTGAATCGAAGTTGTTTTGTCTTCCAGTTGCCGGGGGCGTCTGAGTCCGCCATAATCAGGGATTCGCGGAGTCCTGTGGGCTTCGCTGCTTGTTACCTGCTCCATGCCGGAGATATTGGATGTCCTCCGTGACCGACCCCGCTCCACCCGTCACCAGTGGCGGACGGCCGCTGGCCGAAAGAACGTCTGCGACGCCGAAGCAGCTCCATGAGTGGCTGCGGCAGATGTTGTTGATCCGCGAGTTCGAAGTTCGAACCATGCAGGCCTACCAGGACAAGAAGATCGGCGGTTTCTGCCACATCTATATTGGCCAAGAAGCGGTCGCGGTCGGTTGTATCGCGGCGGTGCAACATGCCGATCCGGTCGTCACTGCCTACCGCGATCATGGGCACGCCCTCGCTCGCGGCATGGACCCGAAGTATTGCATGGCCGAGATGTTCGGTCGGATCGGGGGCTGTGCGAAGGGCAAGGGCGGGTCGATGCACATGTTTGATAAGCCGAACAATTTCTTCGGCGGGCATGGAATCGTCGGTGCTCAAACCCCACTCGGAACTGGCCTCGCCTTCGCGAAGAAGTACCAAGATGAAGTCATCGACGGTGGCGTCAACAAGCACGTCACGCTTTGCTTCCTCGGTGACGGGGCGCTCAATCAGGGTGGTTTCTACGAGGCGATGAATCTCGCGAGTCTCTTCGACATCCCGGTGATCTTCGTGGTCGAGAACAACGGCTACTCGATGGGGACTTCGATCGAACGTGGAACGTCGATGTCGCATCGCATCATTGCCAAGGGCGAAGGGTGTGGCCTTACTGGTTACGAGATCGACGGTATGGACGTCGTGAATGTGTACGAAGAGATGAAGAAGGTCGCCGACACCGCTCGGGCCGAGAGCCGGCCGGCGATGGTCGATCTGCGGACCTATCGTTTCAAGGGTCACTCGATGTCCGACCCACGCAAGTATCGAACCCGCGATGAGGAGCAGCATTGGGAGACCGGTGATCCCATCACTCGACTTCGTGACGCCATGATTGAGGGCGGACTGATCGATGAAGACGGTTTCAAGGCGTTGAACAAAGATCAGAAGGTTGCAGTTCGCGAGGCCATTACTTGGGCGGAGAATTCCCCCGAGCCGGATATTTCCGAACTGCATACGGACGTCTACGTGGAGAAGTTTGGACCCTATACCGGCACCAGTCAGCCTCAGATCGTCACCGACGCGGAGGAATCGCGATGAGCGAGCGAATTATTGAGTTTCGAGATGCGCTCCGCGAGGCCATGACCCAGGAGATGCACCGCGACCCCCGGGTGTTTCTGCTCGGTGAGGAAGTGGCGCAATACGACGGTGCGTACAAGGTGAGCAGGGGCATGCTCGAGGAGTTTGGACCGAGACGAATCATCGATACGCCGATCTCCGAGAGCGGATTTGCCGGAATGGCCATCGGGGCGGCGATGCTCGGCCTTCGGCCGATCGTCGAGTTTATGAGTTGGTCGTTTAGCCTCGTGGCCGCCGATCCGATCCTGAACAATGCACCGAAGATGCTTTACATGTCAGGCGGCCAATTTGGCTGCCCCATCGTGATTCGTGGAAATGACGGTGCCGGCGGCCAGCTCGGCTCGACGCATTCCTGGTGCGTCGAAGGCATGTTCTCGAACGTCCCCGGCCTCAAGATGGCGATTCCGGCATTCCCTGATGACGCCAAGGGCATGCTCGCCACGGCGATTCGCGACGATGATCCCGTGTTCTTCTTGGAGAGCGAACGACTCCTCGCCATGAAGGGGCACGTGCCGGAGGGTGATCATTACGTCCCGTTCGGGAAAGCAGTGGTGCGACGTCCGGGTACCGACGTGACCCTCGTCTCCTTTGGTCGCCCCGTCCACTTCTGCCTGGATGCCGCCGAAGAACTTGCCAAGGAAGGAATTTCCTGCGAGGTCATCGACGGTCGGACCATTCGGCCATTGGACATCGACACCATCGTCCAGAGTGTTCGGAAGACCAACGGTTGTGTCGTGGTGGATCAGTCCTGGAGCTTCGGCTCGCCAGGTTCTGAGGTGGCCGCCCAGGTTCATGCCCATTGTTTCGACGACCTCGACAACCACGTCATGCGTGTTCACAGTTCGGATGTTCCGTCTCCGTACGCGGCGAATCTTGAGCAGGAATTCCTGCCCAACGCCCGGCGGATCGCTGAAGCAGTCCGAAGCGCGTTGTACGTCGCCTGAAGTGAACGATACGGAATTCCGGCTCGAGCTCCAGATCCTCCTCGCCGTGCCTCGACATCCTCGAGCACCAAGCAGACCGAGAAACGCCCATGTCCATCACGCTCACCATGCCCCGACTCTCCGACACCATGGAGCAGGGGACCATCATCCGGTGGAACATCAAAGAAGGCCAAGAGGTCCTCTCCGGCGCGATCGTCGCAGACATCGAGACCGACAAGGCGACCATGGAAATGCAGGCGTACGACGACGGCATCGTCGCCAAGATTCTCGTGGGCGAAGGAACGCAAGTTCCGGTCGGCACGCCGATCGCGATGATTGCAGAAGAGGGTGAAGATCCTCAGTCCATCGCATCTTCTGATGGCGAAGGTCAGAAATCGACCGCGGCAACGACTCCAGCACCGGGCCCGGCGAGCATCGAGACGCCGATTCCCCCGGTCGCGACGTCGGACACCACCGCACAGGTCGCCCCGGAGACCACGAGCGTGGGACGAAGAAAAATCAGCCCGGTCGCGAGACGGCTTGCCGAGGAACATGCGATCGACGTTTCCGCGTTGACGGGAAGCGGGCCGGGCGGCCGAATCGTCAAGCGAGACGTTCTGGCCGCGGTGGAGACGGCGAGCGCGAATGTGGCCGGCGCGGCGGGGGATGTTCTCCCGGTGCAGATTCCGACCGTTGCGACCGCCCCCGCTCAGACTCTGATGTCCACCACGACGCCCATGGTCCAGCATGTCCCGGCGCTGGAGAGCACTGAAGTTCCGGTCTCCGGAATGCGTCAGACCATCGCTCGTCGTCTCGTTGAGAGTAAATCCACGATTCCGCATTACCAAGTCAAGATGCGATTCTCGATGGACACGCTGATGGAGCTCCGAAAATCCCTCAACGAGAAACTTGCCGCGGAAGGCGTGAAGTTGAGTGTCAACGACTTCATCGTTCGCGCGTGCGCCTTATCGATGGCCGAGCATCCGATGTTCAACGCCAGTTGGGCGGGCGATCGGATCCTGATCCACGGAAGAGTCAATGTCGGCGTCGCGATTTCCCTGCCCGAGGAGCGAGGTGGTGGTTTGGTGGTCGCTTCGATCCGGGATGCCAATCTCAAGAGTCTCCGCATGATTTCCGCCGAATCGAAGCATCTTGCGACCAAGGCGCGCGACAAGGGACTGGCGACCGAGGAGATGTCCGACTCGACGTTCACGATCTCGAACCTTGGCATGTTCGGCGTCGACGACTTCACGGCGATTATCAACCCGCCCAACAGTGCGATTCTGGCGTGCGGCGCCGCGCTTGAGCAGCCGGTAGTCAGGGATCATCAGTTGGCGGTCGGCTGGGAGATGTCGGCGACATTGAGTCTCGATCACCGGGTGATCGACGGTGCGATGGCGGCTCGATATCTCGGCACCCTCAAGGGGATGATCGAGGAGCCGATGCGTCTTCTCGCTTGAACTGACGAGAGCGGCAACGCCTGGATCCTGATGATTTCGTTGGAGAGAGTCCCGGCTGTCGTTGTATCTTCGAATCCTCGCCATCCGCCGGAATCCACCATCGTTTGTTAGCGTCCATGTGTTATTGTTCACGTCGTAAAGGCAAACAAAATGTGCGACGAAATTCCCCGCGTGGCATTTCTGAGATGGAATGATGACCGGGCTGCCATTTCCGGCATGCCGTGGAACATGTCCGTCGGGCTGGAGTCGGCGGGCTGCGAAACTGAAAACGTTCTTCTGAACTGCACGCCGAAAAGTCTTCGCCGTTCTCGCTTTCCAGCGATGCCGGCAAGGAATTCCGTGAAGCGGATCGCAAGGCGGCTTGGTCGGTTCTCGAGAAGCGTTCTTCCTGATCGGACGTATCGATCGTCGATGCGGGAGACCGAGAGGTTCGCGGAGATCGCATCGAGCAAGATCAACACGGGGGAATTCGACGTCGTGGTGGCGGTGAACATGAGCGGGCTCGTCTCCAGGATCGAAACGGCACTGCCGATCGTCTATGCCACCGATGCGACCGCATCGCTTGTGAATGCGACATACGAGAGCTTCGCCGGCCGTCGCAAGGGGCAACGTGATGCCGATGAAGCGTTCGAGACCGAGGCCGTCAGAAGGGCCGACCTGGTGCTGGTGGCATCGGAGTACTGCCGGACATCGATGTGCGACGATCATGGCGCGGACGCATCCAAGGTGCATGTGGTGCCACTCGGTGCGAATCTCATTCCGGAATCGGACGAGATCGTCGGCGAAGTCTCCACGCCGACGCTCGACGGTGAACTCGAGCTCGTGCTCTCGGCGGCGGATCCCGAGCGAAAACGCGTTGCGCTCTGTGCCGCGGTCGCGGAGGCGATCGAAGCGCGTGGTTGGCGGGTCCGGCTGCACTACATCGGGCCCCGTCACGCCATCTGTGATCTGGGCATCGTCGAGTGGGCGGGCCGGCTCGATCACGGATTGGAGTCTGATCGGAGAAAGCATCGAGCGATCCTGCGTCGCGCTCACCTGTCGATCCTGCCTTCGACCAGCGAGATGTATGGGATTGCGCCGATCGAGAGCGCCGCATTCGGCCGTCCGGCAATCGTCTCCGCGGTCGGTGGTCTGACCACGGTCGTTCAGGACGGTATCACCGGTCGCTGTCTTCCGGTCGAGACACCGGTCGCCGGATGGGTGAATGCGATCGAATCGATGGTCGCACCTCCCGCCCGCTACCAGGCGTACGCCGCCGCGGCGCTGCGCCGTTATCAGACGGAGCTCAACTGGGAGTCATGGGGACGGCGTGTGAAGATGCTTGTCCAGGGGATGATTCGGAGATGAAGGAGGCGATGAGGGGGGAAGAGACGAATGAGGGCGTCGGATCGAGGACGGATCCCGAGTCCCGATCTCACGCCGATTCGGACGAAGATCTCCGGCTCGAGCCGGCCTTGCTCGACTGGTACCGGGCGATGATCACCAGTGTTTCACCCGCCATCGACGCATCGGGCGAGGCTCGGGATTTCGAGATGAAGGCGACGATCGAGGATTCCATCGGTCGTCGGCGACGACCGTCGGATGAATCCAGAAGATGGCTCGACCAGACCCGTCGATCGCTGGCGGGGCGAGAGACCGGGCGGCGAGCCAACGTCGATCCGATCTGTTCCGAAGCGGGCGACGGATGATCCGGCGCTTCGTCGGCCGGAGCCCGTATCGGCACGCACGGACCTCGCGAACCTCGCAGACGCGGGTGCTGCATGCGGTCGCGGATCTGCAGATCGGCGGTGCCCAGCAACTCGTCATCGATCTCGCCGCTTCCGCGGGGAAGAGCACCCCGCATCACGTCATCGCCGGAAGCGTCGGCATCCGGTTTCGGCCGCTCGTGTCCTACACGGAGGTCCCGGTGCTTCGAGCCCGGATCCAACGGATCTTCGATCGTCACCGGCCGGAGGTCCTTCACCTCTGTCACTATCACGCCTCGCCCGCGACGACGGCCTGGTACGACCTCGTCGCCCGGGTCGCGATGGAACGTGGTGTTCCGATCGTCCAGAGTCACGGTGTGATCGGCGACCCCTGGCTGGGCACCGATGAACAGCACCTGGTGTTCTGTTCCGAATGGAGTCGACTTCGCTTCGGTCTGCAGGGAATCCGGGATTCCGTCATCAATCCCGGCACCCCGTTCGAGATCTTTCAATCGCCGCGGCGTCCGATCTCGGCGAATCCGGTCGTGGGCATGGTGTATCGACTGGATGGTGACAAGATCGACGATTCCGCGGCCCGGGCGATCGCCTGCTCGCTTCAGGAGGTCCCGCACGCACGCTTCGAAGTGGTCGGTGATGGTCCGGTTCGTCCGGATATCGAGCGTGATCTGAAGGCCGCCGGATTTTTGGATCGAATCATCTAGCACGGCAACGTGCCGTTCGCGAAGCTCGCGTCCATCCATCGCTCGTTCGATGTCGAGATCGCGCCGGTCGTCGCCGACGTCTTCGGTTCGGGGACCGTGCACGCGATCGCCTCGGGGACGCCGGTCGTCGGTTACGGAATCGCCGCGTTACCTGAACTGCTTCGCTCGGACGCAGCGATCGCGACGCCGGGATCGCCGGAGTCGATCGGTCGAAAGGTCGGCTCGATGCTCCGGGACGACGCCCTACATGCCCGGGTCCATGCAACGCAGTGGTCCCATGCGTCGTCGAACTTCGGTATCGATGGGATGATCAGCAGCTACCACCGGCTGTTTTCGAAGATCGCTGGTCACCGGAGGCCTGCGGCGTCAGCGTGAAGGCTTTTCGGCGGCGTCTCGCGGGCGGAGATCGACGACTAGCGGGTAGTGGTCGGCGGCGTAACCCGATGGCGGCTCGTCCTGTCGCCAGTCGTAGGCGTCGCCGGGGTGAAGCGATCCCACGATCTGGAACGTGCGGTCGACCACTTCCGAGTTCGCATTCGGGTGGATCATCAGGAAGTCGATCACTCGATCTGATTCGTGGGTACGAAAGAGGGCGCGGGTATCGCCGTCCTGCTTCCAGCGGTGGGTGTAGGCGTTGACGTAGCCGGCGTCGTTGTAGACGCCGACCGAACGATCGAAGGGGCCGGCGTTGAAGTCGCCCGCGATCACGAGATTGAGTTCCGGCTCCGCCTTCAGTCTCGCCTCGAGGAGCTCGACGAGTTGAAGTGCCTCGCTCTCGCGCTGCCGGCGGAAACGCCCGGACTTGTGATGGACCACGACCATGGTCAGCTCGTACGCGGGCTCGCCCCGGCCGGCGGGAATCGCGATGTCGACCATCAGCGGGCTCCGCTGGAACTTCGTCGGCGGCTCACCGTCCCGCGCCCAGCCGTCACCCTGCTTCTTCATCTCCATGTCCGCGAGGCCTTCGTCGGGCCAGGTCGTCACGGCGGTGATCGGATGGCGACTGAGCACGCTCTGTTCGACACCGCGGTAGTAGCCGACGTCCTTGCTCGCGATGTGGTCGTATCCCATGCCGTCGAGGAATTCGTCGCGGAACCAGCGCAGGGCCGCTTCGCTTTCGACCTCCTGCAGGCACAACACGTCGGCATCGATGCTTCGAATGATCTTCGCGACCGACGCGCAGCGATCTCGGGACGTCGCCATCGGGAGGTCGTCGTACTTCCCCTGCAGCGCTGGGTCGTCGGCCTCGTCGAAGAGGTTGAGCACGTTGTACGACGCGATGCGTATCGCGTCATCGGTCTTCGCGAGCGGGGTGGGCCGTCCGAACCGGATCCCGGGTCCTCGATCCGTCGGCTCCGCGGCGTCCTGGCCGTGGGCGACGGGGAGGGTCAGGATGCAGGTCAGGGCGAGCATGACGGAATTGGTTCGATTGATCATGGTTGAAACGGTAGCACGAGGCGTCGTCCCGCGTGTCAGCCGGAGGCGGGGCGAAGCACCTTCCCGACGTCCGGTCGATGGTCGTCTTGCGGGTCCGGGGTCCGGGCCCGTCCGTCAGGACTCGAGGAGTCTCATGGCCTCCTGAACGTCCTTGTCGCCCCGGCCGGAGCAGTTGAGGACGACGTTCGCCTCGGCGGGCAGTTCGGCCGCCAGTTGGACCGATGCCGCGATCGCATGGGCCGTCTCGAGGGCGGGGATGATTCCTTCGAGCCGGGAGAGATCTTGGAAGGCGGTGAGGGCCTCCGCGTCGTCCACCACGCCATATTCAACTCGCCCAGAATCTTTCCAGAATGCATGTTCCGGACCGACGCCGGGATAGTCGAGTCCTGCCGAACATGAATGCACGTTCGAAGTCTGCCCTTCCCGATTCTGAAGGACGTAACTGAGCGATCCGTGAAGAACGCCTGGCGTCCCAAAGGTCAGTGGGGCGGCGTGTTGTCCCGGCTCGTCACCTCGGCCGCCAGCTTCCACGCCGATGAGTCGAACTGAAGCATCGGTCACGAATGGTGCAAAGATGCCCGCAGCATTAGATCCTCCGCCGACGCAGGCGACGACGGCATCAGGCAGTCCGCCGAGAACTTCTAGGCACTGGGCTCGACATTCCACACCGATGACGGATTGCAGTTCTCGAACGATCGTGGGAAAGGGGTGTGGGCCGACCACGGATCCGAGGATGTAGTGGGTCTCGCCGACCGACCCCATCCAGTCTCGCATCGCTTCGTTGGTGGCGTCCTTCAAGGTTCGACTTCCGGAATTGACTTCATGCACTTGGGCGCCCAGCAATTTCATTCGGAAGACATTCAGCGACTGTCGTCGGGCATCCTCTGATCCCATATAGACCTCGCAGGTGAGTCCGTATCGGGCGCAGGCAGTGGCGGTCGCAACCCCGTGCTGCCCAGCGCCAGTTTCCGCGATGATCCGCTTCTTACCCATCCGTTTGGCCAAGAGGACCTGGCCAACGGTGTTGTTGATCTTGTGGGCGCCGGTATGTGCGAGATCCTCGCGCTTGAGCCAGATCATCGCGCCACCGGCCCGGGCCGCAAGCCGAGGGGCCGCGGTGAAGGCAGTCGGTCGACCGACGAAATCTCGAAGGCACGCATTGAGTTCGGCGTCGAATTCCGGGTCGGCCCGAGCGTCATTCCACGCCGCTTCGAGCTCTTCGAGGGCCGCCACCAAAGTCTCTGGAACGTAGCGACCGCCGAAGGCGCCGAATCGGCCGTCGTCTTGACTGGCGGGTATACCGGTCATCATTCATTCTCCAACTGCTTGACGATCAAATCCGGGTCCTCTGTTCTATTTTTGCGACGAAGCATGCCGAGCGGGCCAGATAAGGCGTAAAACGTACAGGCGGCGGCCAGCGTTTCTTGAAGAAACCAGATCGCCGCGACGACCGGCAAGATCAGTCGGACCAGTGAACCAAAGTCGCGACCACCACGAAGGTATCGGTTGACGAGGTGGGGATAGCGGATGTTGGAGACCATGCCCATGGCGCAGAGCAAAACGATCACCGGAATGGTCAACGCTGCCACTCGATCGAAGGTGAGCGATTCGGTCGCCGCGAAACGGGTGAACATCAGGTGCTGTTGCAGCAAGATGAGACTGGCCACGGCACCGGCCGCTCCCGGGACGGGCAGTCCCTTGAAGAAACGATGATCTGATTCATCATGGGAGAGGGTCTCGGCGTTGAATCGTGCCAGCCGGAGTGCGGCTCCGCAGACATAGAGTGCCGCGATCGCCCAGACGGCCTTCCCATAGAACGATGCGACCCCGGGTCCGACGAAGGCGCCGGCCACGGTCGCGGATTCGCGGTAGTAGGCGTTCACGAGCTGGAGCATGAGAAACGCTGGAGCCACCCCGAACGTCACAATGTCCGAGAGTGAATCCAGTTGCGCACCAAGGTCTGACGTCGATCGAGTAAGTCGGGCAACCGATCCATCAATTGCATCGAAGAACATGCCCAGGAAAATCAACCCCCCGCCCACCGTGATGGTGCTCCAGCCGAAAACCGCGGTGGGGCCCAGCGGTTCGCTGGCGTAATGAATGGCGGCGAATCCGCAGACCAGATTCGCGAGGGTGAGAATGGTGGGGACCACAGAAATCGGAGCCAAGGCTCGTCGGCGAAATTCGTCGCGTACGGCTCGGCGTTTCGTCGTCCGGGGTTCTGATGGAGGGGCGTGCGGCGTCATGGGCATGTTTCGGTCACACGAGCATAGCCGCCGGATAGGAATCAAGCGGGAAGCAGGCTCAGTCGTCTTGCTGGGGGATTCCGAGCGAGGGGTGGGGCCGGCCGGTGATCACGATCAGCCCGCGGGTCCGGACGCCGGCGTCATCCAAGAGGAGCTCCGCGGGCGTGAGTGGCAGGGCGGATGCTGGCCCGGTTCCGGTCGGTGGATTGATGGTCGTCGCGGATGAGGTTGGCGTTTCTGAGTCGATATCGGTCCCGCCCTGATCAGCCTTTTGATCACTTTCAGTGCCGGTATCCGGCCGGTTCCGAAGACGTGGAATGGAGGTGATCACCAGTGCCTGATCTGATTCGAGCGTCCACTCGATCCCTTGGGACAGTGGATTGCCACGGAGGGCACCCATGGATCGCGCCGCCAGCGGATCAAGATTTCTTTGCACGAGGTACGGGGCCAGCTCGACCTGCAGTGCGGCATCATCAAGCGTTGGAATTGAATATCCGCGAATGCCGATGGCGAGAATCCGGTCACCGATTCGCCGGGCGCGGCCGCCAAGAAGGAGGACGTTTCCGGGGCCCAGTCGTCGACTGGTGATGTTCCGCCATCCCACGGCTTCTCCGTGCCAGGTCCGACCAAGAAAACAATTCGCCCCGAGGGCTTTCTCCAGTATTTCAACTTGTGATCGATCGAGGACCAAGACCCGGAAACCATTTTGCTGCATCGCGGCCGCGCCGGGGATTGAAGCTGCGTCGCTGGATGCCACCGCCGTGAGCAGGGCGTCAAGGCGGGGTCCATCCTTTGGAAGTCTCCATTGATCGACCATCAGTCCCGGTCGGTCATCGCGGGTGTCGAGCGAAGTCGAGGCGGGGGTGGACGGCGCGGGGGCTGTCGGGGCGGCACCAACGCATCCATGCAGAGCGAAAAGCAACAACAACGCCGATCGCCCGATGAAGACGTCTCGGCTCATGAATCCGAGGTTCCCGGTGGGTCATCAAGGTCATTGATGGCGTCAATCAACTGTCGGAGTACCCCAAAGTCACGCCGCTTCGACTTGAAATGAAGGCGAGGCAAATCAAGATGCTCTTCCTCGCCTTCGAGGGGGCCACTGGTCTGGAGACGCCCGTCCTTGGCGAGCATTCCGAAACGCGTCTCCAGCTCGTCGCGCTCGCCCTCGGTCAGTCGCCGGCGCAGTCGCAGCACGAAGTCATCATGGACGTAGCGACAGGAGTGGTAAACCCGATAGAACTTGAGCACTCGATCTCTCGCGTCCTCAGGGCTACTGGCGATTTCGAGTAATGACATGTCGGCGGGACTCAGCCACCCGTTCTCCAAAAGCTCCTCTCGGAGGAACGAGACCCATCGACTCCAATAGGAGCCGCCTTCGCCTTCGAGGAGGACGATCGGCATCGGATAGGACTTCCCGGTCTGGATCAGGGTGAGCGATTCAAAGACTTCATCCATCGTTCCGAAGCCTCCGGGAAGGGCTGCGATCGCGTCGGAATTGATGAGAAACATCACTTTTCGGGTGAAGAAATACTGGAAGTTGACGAGTTTCGGATCCTCCGCAATCACCTCGTTGGCCGTCGTTTCAAAGGGGAGTCGAATTCGCAGTCCAAAGCTTGACTCGTGGCCCGGGCCTTCATGGCCGGCTTTCATAATGCCGTCGCCGGCCCCGGTGATCGACATCCAATTGGCTTCGCCCATGAGTCGACCAAATTCCCGTGCCGCGATGTAGTCCCGATGATCTTCAGGAGTCCGGGCCGATCCGAAGATCGAGATCTTGGGGCGAAGCACCCAGGGGCGGAACACTCGATACGAATAGCGAAGTTCTTTCAACGCGGAGTTGATCAACTTCAACTCGCCGGTGTGCGAGTCGTCGCGTCCAAGGCGAAGACTGGTCGCGATCATCTGTTCGATGAGGGACCGGCGTCTCCCTTCGGGAAGATTCGAGTAATTCTTGGCGAGTTCACGAATGGCGGCGTCGCGATCATCGGAATCAGGGTGTGGCGGGCGTGCATCAGTCACGAGGCGGGCTCCTTGATCATTTTTCGTAATTCACCGCGCTCGGTGTCCGGGTCGATCGGCGTGTTCGGGGCGGAATCGCCACGGTCATTCTCTATCGGCTCAATATCCGGTGGTGGCACCACCATCGGGAGCGGTGTGAGTGAGATTCTTGGCTCGCCCGGAGTTCCCGCAACGTCTACCGCCGCGAGCGTTCCCGAGACCATCGAGACGAGGTCGCTTAATCCCGGCAGCGTCCCCTTCGGAAGGAGCCGAAGCGACCACTGCCAGTCTTCTACCCGAAGTCGACCGTTCCCGGCCAAGATCAGCGTATCGGATTCGAGGGTCACATCCTTGAGAAGAACCTCGCCGCCGTTGATCCAAAGATCCGCCTTTGCGGTGGCCAGCTCGTCGGCGATGGGAGGCATTAACTGGCCAAGTTGGAGTAGTGCGATTGATCCTCCGTCGGCGAGTCTGGCATCCTGAATAAGGACCCGACCGCGGCCGATGCGGCTGATTGGCTCATCCATGATCCCCTTGAGTTCAAGGCGAGCCGAAAGTCGACCGGGAAGCGGGCCGGGAGCGGGGCCGGGCCCGTTGAGATCACGGGCAATGCCCGCGAGATCGGCGTCATGAACCTGAAGGGCTAACTCGTATCCTGTTCCATCGAAGTCAAAGCGGAAACTGCCACGGACGATGCCTTGGGCCACTGTCCCCTCGACGATGCTGATGTCGATTCCGTCGAGCGGGTGCCGTGCATCGGCGGGATCAAAACGCCCACGCAGTTGAGCGTTACGAACGGAGCGACCCTCGACGAGTAGACGGTCAACGCTCGCGTCAAGATCGAATGCCGAGGGTATGCCGTGGTCGGCCTCGAGTTCTACCTGCATTTGACCGTCGAATTCGGTGAGGCGAACGCCTCCCAGGTTCCATTTTCCGGCCTGTACTTGCAGGGCGCCGGCGGCGTGGTAATACACCGGATCATCAGCCATCGAATTGGGCGTCGAATCGTGGGATTGGCCTTCGTTTGATTCACCGTAAGACGCCTGAAGATCCCCGCTGACCCGAAGTTTCCCCGTTTCGAGTCCGCCGGGACCGATGATGCTCGAGAACGGTGGCGTGAGAAGTCCGATCTCGGGGACGTCGGTATCTGGTGCATCGATTCTGAAACTCCCATTGATAAAGGGAGCATCGAAGTTTGTGATCTGGAACGCGAATCGGCAGGTCGTATCACGCAAGCCGATGAGTTCGAGTGGGCCGATCTGCACATCATCATTATTGACGATCACTCGGCCGTCGCCGGCGATCCGGCCACCGCCGCGGGATTTCGGATCATTCGGAATCGCCAGAATCGTAAACTGCTCAGGGTTGAGGTCGACGTGGATTCCTCGCTCGCTGCCGCTGGTAAGAGAGAACCGGCCTTTGAATTCGCCGCGTGGTTTTCGGGCTCGCCACCAGTCGACAAATCCCTCGCCGATGGCGAGCCGGAAGACCTCATCCATGGCCGGTGATTCGAATCGACCTTCGTCGATCAGGCCATTGAGATCGAGGATGCCCACTTCCGGCGCGAGTCCGTATCCGCCGTTGATTCGGAGTCGTTCTTCGGCCAGACCTTCGGAAGTAAAACGAATGGCAAGATCATCACAGAAAACGGCGTCGTCTCTCAACCGGAGCGCGCCTCGATCAACATCGGCTCGGGTCCTCCCCGCACCGGTATCGAATGTGATCCACGCAGGGCGAGCATCCACCGTGATTCCCGAGGCACCGTGTTCACGGGTCCAGTTCAGAGTGGCGTCGAACGACCCCTGCGGATTCCATTGGCCCCAGAGGTCGCGAGCGTCAACTCGAGACCCGGTTGGAAGGAAATCTAAAAGATATCGCTCGACGGCAAACTTACGGAATCTTGCGGCCCCCGAACCGACGCTTGACTCAATGTCATAAGTGCCGTCCGCCGTCACGAATCCTACGCCTCTGCGACCGGAGAATGACTGGAGCTTGACCGCCTCGTCGTCAACGGAAAGAACCGCACGCACCGAATCGATTTTTAATTCCCGGGGCCAGATCAGATCGGCGTCGGCGCCACGGCCAGGCTGGGCGGATCCTTCTTCGAGCAGAATGGTGAAATCAAAGGTCGTGTCGCCATCCGAATCCGAGGAGACTCGGCCGTAATAGTCGAGATCGCCTGCTAATCCCATGTCCACGATCGATTGCACTGAAGTTGAGCGGGTTTCGCCCGGCCAGCCAGGAATCTCGGCTGGTGTTCGTCCCTCATCGGATCCCGGTGGGACCGCGGCAAGCAGGGTCGGATTCAAGAGGTCGTTGGTAATCGTGATTTCAAGTTCGGGCAGGACGTCGCGGCTCCCTTGGCCATCTCGAGGAAGATCGACCCTGCCCGTGATTCGACCCTGGCCACCCGCGACGGTCGTGATCTGGAATCCTGGAGGCGCGAGGATCACCGCAAGGTCCTCGAGAATGATCGTGCCTTCCGTGACGATCATCGGATAGGGGAATCGGGAGAAAACGCCGCCGACTTGATCAAGCCGGATCTCTCCTTCGACGACGACGGGAATCCCGACGCCGCGGGGACGATGAACGCGGAGATCGATGGCGGCATGCCCGCCGAGTTGAAAGGGGCCGGCGGCGATCAGTGCGTTGCACCGAGCGATTTTCAGTTCCAAGTGTCGAATGTCTTCAAGGTCACCAGAGGCTTCGGCCTCGGCTCGATCTGCTACGAGTTCGGTGAATTGGCGCCGGGCCGAATTGATCGCGGCCTCGTTCACCAACAGGTCGGCGGCCTTCAGGCGTTCAAAGGCGGTCTGATCGAAGAGCGATCGGACGCCTCGCTCCGTCGTCTCAGGTAAGGCGGTCAGGAGGTGATCGTCCAATGCGATTCGGGATGATCGAAGCGTGAGGTCAACCGCCGCATCGTCTCCGGTACCTTCGATCACGCCAGTAAGACCCAGTCGATCCCCGGAGGGCCCGATTCCGCTCAGGAAATCGATGGTGATGGTCTCGTCCTCAACGATCAATCTGGCATCAACATTTTTGAGCGGATAGTCAAAGCGTTCATACGTTCCGTCACCATCAGTGAGCCACAGTTCCGCGCTGGCGATGATGGGTGCGTTGGCCTCGATCGGCAGATCTTCCGCGAGGGAACCCCGCACTACCTGCGCTTTGGCGGTGAGACTCCAGTGTCGGGCGGTCAAGATTGAAAGCGCCTTCGCGACGGGTCTCGGCAGGTCGACCATCGTCGCGGGGGAATCTCCCGGCGAATGAAAATCCTTGATCTGGAGGTCGATTTGGAACGGGGCCTCCCGTGCCAATCGCATCCCCCATGTCGCGAGATCGTCGTCGGAATCTGCTGACATGGAGTCGAGACGCACTCGGATCTCGGCGCTGGCTTCGACCGGCACCACGGCCTGATCACCAGAACTTGGAATGATCCTCCCGCGTTCGCCAGAGACCAGCAGATTCTTTCCGATCAGGCTGATCCGACCTGATTCAAGCTCGATTCGGGGGAGCGGCGGGAGTTCTTCGAGGATGTGTCCGTCCTGGAATCGAACCCATTCGGACTCGAGCCCCACGCCACGGGGCAGCGTGAGTGCGAGGTTCTCGATCTCGAGGTTCGCCTCCGGATCCTCACCGGGCTTCCAAGTCACCGTGGCAGTTCGCAGGACCCCATCAAGATCGAGTTTCGAGACGAATGCTCGCGCGGTCGCCGAGAGCGCTAGGTTCGTTCCAACCGCGATGTCCACATCATCGATCCGGAATTCGACGGCACCAGTCTGCTCGTCGAGCTGGCCTTTCGCGATCGCCATGGTCCTTCCCGCCACGACCGAGGCGAGGGTGAATGCCATTCGGGAATCCTCGCCTTTGGGTGGGTCGAGGGTGGCATTGAAAGTCGAGACCTCACGGGCCTCGAACTTTCCATCACGTTCGATACCCCTCTCAAGATCGAGTTTCGTGATCTCGATGGTTCCGAGTCCGAGTCCGCGAACGGTTCGCCCAGGATCCTCCGAATCATCGTCGTCGGCCGAGTCTTTCTTCGGAGGGGTCAACGACATGAGGTTTAAGGCCATCGGATCATCAAATCGTTCGGCGATCCGAACCCGGACCAGATCAACCTTGATGATCTCGAATTCGATGGAGCCCAGCAGGAGCGGCAGCAATCGGACCGAGGCCGAGAGCTTGCGGATCTGGAGTACTTCGCCGGCGGGTCCGGTCCAACCGGGCGCATCGATCCGAATCTCCTCGATTTTTACGTGCTTCAGACCGTTGATGTCGACGCCCGTGATCAGAACCTCGCCACCAGTCCGTCGGTGCAGTTCTCGCTCGAGCACTGAGGTGAGGATCTGGTTCCGCACGATCGCCAAAAGGCCGATTGACAACAAGATCCCCACGCCGAGCCGTCGGAGGAGACGGCGTCGTCGGGGTGGTTTGGGGTCCGTGGTCGAGTGCTTCGTCGTCGCCATTGATGTGGTGTGCGGCGGAGGGGGTCGTTCTACAGTTGGAGATGCCGCGTCGGTTGAATTCGGTCGAACCTCCGCGATCTCGATCGCCATCTGGTTGGAGGATCAAGATGCCTGAAGGAATCTTCCATTCTAGACCAACTGGGACCGTGGATCGGTTTCGAATACCTACACTCTCGGCATGTCGCCGTCTGAACTCAGTCCAGATGCCACGATGGTGAGTCTGAGCCTCCTCTTGGCCCTGCTGGGGGGAATCGTCCTCCTGTTGTCGCTTCCCTTGATTGCCTTGCTCCGGATGCGTCGGCGATCCAAGAATGAGCCTCCTCGTGGGTTGCCCCCGAGGTCCCCCCTCGACCCATGGCACGAAAGCGGTCGGCGGCAGGCCGGTCGGATGTCGCCTGATGAATCTGGGGAAGCGTTCCCGGAAAATGAGGACGAAGATGCTTGATCGAGAACACCAGCAGGAATCACACTCATGACCGACTCATCGGACGCCCCGCGCCGTCTTGCGGTGATCGGCGCAACCGGACGGGTCGGGACCGAGGTCGCTCGGGATTTTGCCCAGCGTGGCTGGTCGCTCGAACTCACCGCCCGACGAGTCGATCGGCTTGATGGCCTGATCTCAGAACTCAAATCGCGTGGAACGAGCACGTCGATTCGAGGCCATCGGCTCGACTTCGAGGATGGCGCCTCCATCTCGGAATTCGTACAAGCGGTGGGAACACACCCGCTCGATGCCCTGGTGGTGGCGGGATCGCCTTTCGAAGAGCAGCCGCTGGAAGAAGCGACCATCGAGGACTTTTCGCGTCAGACCGTGGCGCAGGTGGGTGGCCCGACGATGGTCGTCTCGGGCCTTCGTCGAGCGCTCCAGCAATCTCTGGCACCGGGTGGGCCAGCCGTGATTCTCTTTGGCGACATTCATGGGGTCCATCGCCCGCGAGCCGGTGCCACGCCGTATCTCGCGGCGAAGGCGGCGACCGAGGCACTGGTCGGGCTTCTCGCGGTGGAACTCGCACCGGTCAGAGTGATGGGGATCTCGCCCGGCGTGGTGGGATGGCCAGACGACTGGCCGGAGGCGCGGCGGTCGAGTTACCTCGAACGAGTCCCGCTCGGTCGTGCCGGAACCCCGACCGAGGCCGCGGCGCTCGCTCGCTCGTTGATTATCGATGCGACGTATTGCACCGGGGTCGTGATCCCGATCGACGGCGGCCGGCACCTTCGCTGAGCACCGGGTGATGCTTGGATTTCGCTAGAGACCGAGGCGTTTCCGCGCTGCTGCGACGGCGTCGTCATCGGGCGACGTTTCCTCGGCGATGCGAAGCCACGCTTCCGCATCCGCGGGGCGGCCCGCCTCCGCGAAACACGCTGCCGCCATGAGTGCGGCCGGCACATCGGCCGGGACGGAACGAGCGCGGGATGCCCAGACTTCGGCGGCCGAGGCCGGTCGTTGGATCGAATCCCAACTCGCCGCGAGTTCCTCGATCACCATGCGTTGGGTTCGGTCGGCTTCGGGAATCGCCACCAGCGATTCGATCGCCATCCGTGGATTCCCGGTCCGACGAAGAAGGGACGCGCGGCGAAGGCGAATTCCGAGTTCATCCGGGGCGAGTCGCACGGCTTCGTCGAGATCTGCGAAGGCACCGGGGGTATCACCGGTTCGGAACCGCGCCTCGGCGAGGGCTGCCCGAACGAACGCATCATCCGGCCGATCGGTCGAGAGTTTATTGAGAAGGCTCACGGATTCGTTGCCGCGCTCCGCCTGAAGCAGCGCGAGCCCCAAATAGAGTGTTGCGAGGGCGTCCTCTCCTTCGGCGGCGCGTCGATACGCCTCGATCGCTGGGTCGAGTTGGCCAGACCGCTCCAAGGCCAGCCCCAGGCTCCGGAGAGTCATGGGGTCGGTTCGCCCTCCTTGTTCCGCCATCAGAAGCATCCCGGCGGCTTCCGCGGAGATCGCGGAGGCGGCGGCCTCGCCGGCGATCTCCCGAAGATCCGCACTTCGCATGAGCAGGACCTGGCCCAGCGTCGCGGCCACCATTGGGTCGTCGGGCAGGCGGATGGCGAGCATTCGAGCGATGCGCTCGGCATTGTCGGCTCGCCCGGCGGCGAGCCAACGCTCGATCGCATCGAGGGAGGCATCTCGATCCGTCGCACTGATCGATGGTCTTTGGCCGGGATCTGGGGTCTCAGGGCCAGAACTGGGTGGGTCACAACCCGCCAAGACCAGCGGCACGACCAGAGCGGCCACGAAGAAGTTCCGGCGAAGAGTGGCCGCTGGGGCGCGTCGATCGGGTGGGGATTCGTAAGATGTCGAAATCATGACAGACCCCAGAACCAAGGACATTGCATTGGCGACATCCGATGCACTCGCTAAATCTTACTCGCCAGCCGCCGCCGAGCCTCTGGTTCACGCGGCCTGGTCCGAGCACGGCGACTTTCGTGCCGAGGCCGCAGAGGCGGGAGGCGATGATCGAGAAACTTACGGGATTCTTATTCCGCCTCCCAATGTGACCGCGGCGTTGCACCTTGGGCATGCGTTCAACAACACGCTTCAAGACATCTTGATTCGGTATCACCGGATGCGGGGTGATCGAACCCTCTGGATGCCCGGGACCGACCATGCTGGCATCGCCACTCAGACGGTGGTCGAGAAGCGATTGCTTCGGCAAGGGAAGCGACGAACGGACTTCACACGCGAACAATTCATCGATCAAGTGCAGGGCTGGAAGGACGAATACGAGACGACGATTCTCAGCCAGCTGCAGGAGATGGGATGCTCCTGTGATTTTGATCGAACTCGGTTCACCATGGATCCGGTGTGCGCCGCGGCGGTGCGCGAGGCATTCTTCCGTCTCTTCGCGGATGGCCTCATTTACCGGGGTAAGCGACTGGTGAACTGGGATCCGGCGACCCGCACGGCGTTGGCCGATGACGAGGTCGAAATGCATGATGTGGCGGGGCACATGTGGTACCTCCAGTACCCGCTTGCCGACGGTGACGGATTCGTCACCGTGGCGACCACCCGGCCTGAGACGATGCTTGGAGACACCGCGGTCGCGATGAATCCGAAGGATCCGCGTGCGGCAGAACTCCGAGGGCGATCGGTCCGCCTGCCCATCACCGGCCGAGTTATTCCCATCGTCGAAGACGAATATGTCGTCCTCGCGGCGAGCGTGGCCGAAAGTCTTGGACTTGGTCCGGAAGCAGTCAACGATCCCAAGGCGGCGCTGGCGACCGGTTTCCTCAAGGTCACGCCGGCCCATGATCCCAACGACTGGGACATCGGTCTTCGACACGAGCTCCCGGTGATCAATGTGATGGCGCCGGACGGCTCGATCTCCGATCAGTATGGTTGGAGTGACGGCGTGACCGAAGAGGCACAGAAATTCATTGGTATGAGTCGAGAGGACGCCAGAACCGCAATCGTGGACTGGTTCAAAGCCCAGGGGCTGCTGGAATCGGTCCGGGACTACGAGCATGCGGTCGGGCACAGCTACCGGAGCCATGTTCCGATCGAACCGTACCTCTCGGACCAGTGGTATGTCCGGGTGACCGATGATCGTCTCGCGGGAAGCGCCCTGCGAACCATGAATGAGCAGCAGCGAGGTGGGGCCGTGGGCGACCGTCCCGCCATGGAAGGAGACGGTGGCCTGACGTTCTTCCCGGACCGGTATGCCAAGACTTTCAAAAGCTGGCACGAGAACATTCGGGACTGGTGCATCTCTCGGCAACTCTGGTGGGGGCATCGTATTCCGGTTTGGTCGCGGATCACACCGGCTGCCGACACCGAGGAGACGATCCGCGTTGCCGCATTGAAGGCTGGCGAGGAGATGGTCGCGGTCGAGAGCGACTGGACGTCCCTGGGCTGTGCGCACCGGGTGAGATTGCTTGGGGACGGCAGCATTGAGGAATCGATCTGCGTCCCGAGACCGTCGACGATCGAGGCGGGCGAAGCATCGATCACCGGAGCACTCGGCGACGCGGGATTCGCGCAGGACCCAGACGTGCTCGATACTTGGTTCTCCAGTGCCCTCTGGCCGTTGTCGACCATGGGTTGGCCGGAGCCCGCGGCGTTCCCGGATGAAATCCCCGAGGGCGATCGCCTGCTCGAGACCTTCAATCCAGGGAACGTGCTGTGCACCGCGCGAGAGATCATCACCTTGTGGGTGAGTCGTATGGTGATGTTCAACCGGTACTTTGAAGCAAAGCTTCCCTTCCAGCACGTCTTCATCCACGCGATGATCCAGGACGGGCACGGCCAGAAGATGTCCAAGAGCCTGGGCAACGGCGTGGATCCCCGCGACATCATCGAGAGTCACGGTGCGGATGCGATGCGGTTCACGCTGGCTCAGATGGCCACTGGCAGCCAAGATGTTCGGATGCCGGTCGACATGGTTTGCCCGCACACCGGGGAGACCTTCACGCCGGAGTTCATTCGGAATGACGCGGGGTATCTGGTCTCGGCCCCCGAACAGCGATCGCCCAAGGATGGCTCGAAGAAAATGGTGACGTCGTACGGGGTCGCGGTGGGGGAGGTCGAGTCTTCTGATGAACGGCCGCTCGCTCGCAACACGTCGAATCGATTCGATGCCGGCCGGAATTTCTGCAACAAACTGTGGAATGCCGTTCGTTTCGCGCTCTCGAATCTCGAGACGGTGGTCGAGGATCAGGGTGAGACAGAAGTCTCTCTGGTGGATCGTTGGATCATCTCGCGTCTGCATCGAACCACGCATCTGGTCGAGGATGCCCTTGGCGAATACCACTTCAATCAATACGCCGAAGCGATGTACGATCTGGTCTGGCGTGATTTCTGCGACTGGTACCTTGAGGCGATCAAGCCGACGGTCCGCACGAGTCGCGGCCAGCAGCAGCGCCTGCATGCGGTGCTCGACTCCATTCTTCGAATGCTGCATCCAGCCTGCCCGTTTGTGACCGAGACGCTCTGGCCCCATCTTCATCGGGTCGAAGGATTACGAGGGATCGAAGGCGAGACCGGGGTTCCGGGATTGAATCTGCCATTTTCCGATCGATGCGGGATCAGTGCGTGGCCGGACATCGACTGTTCGACTCATGATGAGGTGGCGGAAACCGAATTCGCCCGCGTGCAGGCGTTGGTCTCGTCGATTCGAAATTTGCGGGGGGAGCGGAAGGTCAAGCCAAAGCGGCGGATCACCCTTCATGCCGCCGCCCCGATTCAGGCCATGATCATCGACGCTGGAGGCGTGGTCGAGACCCTCGCCGGGCTCGAAGCCGTTCGTGGGCTTGAAGAAGCGCCGGAGGGGGCGATTCCGATGCCTTTCGAAGGCGGTCAGATTCTCCTCTCCAACCTGCTCGACGCCGTCGATGTGGAGGGGGAACGGGACCGGTTGCGGAAGGCCATTGAGGCCAAGCGGAAGCAGGTCGCGGGCTTCAAAGGGAAGCTCGGAAATGCCGGATATGTGAATAATGCCAAACCAGAGATGGTCGCGGAAACTCGTCGGATGTTGGGCGTTGCCGAGGCAGACCTCCTCGCCGCAGAAACGGGGCTCGCGGCGCTGGAATAGCCGCTGGCGGAGGGCTCGGATTCGACTCGTCTTGGTTCGAGGGGGCCGGAGAGAGAATGAACCTCGGGAACGGGCTACTATGTGCCTCGATGTCCTACAAAGTCCCGTACTTCAGAGAAGCACGCTCGCACCCCATCTCGGTGGTGGTCGGGGCCATCGGTGTACTTTGGATCTCCGTGGCGGCTTGCGAAACCCAACCCGATCAAACCCCTCGACCCTCGGTTCGAGCCGCGGTTGAGGACCAGCCGATCTCCATGCCGTCCGAAGAGGACCAGGGGTTGGACACCGAGATCGGTGCAGTGGTCTCGACGGAGCCCTGGAGCTTCGGTGGATTTGACGGCGAACTTGTCACCACGCCGACCCATCTGCTTCACCTCACGATTTCTAACGGTCGACTTCAGAAGGCGCTTCCGATCTTTACGGGAAGCGCGCTTCGTCACTACCGGAGCATGCTCGCGGAAGGATCCGAAGCCGGTCTACTCGATCCGCCTCCCGAACGGATGAGCACTTTTGTCTTTGGCACGCGGGCCGAATGGGCCGCTTGGACGAGCTGGCGACTGGGGCGAGGGGCGAAGCTGTATCTCGGTATCGAACGCGGCGGTTATACGATCGACGCGGAGAGTGTGATCTGGGATATCGGGCGCTACGACACTCTCTGCATGCTTGCCCACGAGGGCTGGCATCAATACACGCAGAGTGTCTTCCGACACCCGTTACCCGCGTTTCTCGAAGAAGGTCTGGCGGCGTATGCCGAAGGCCATCGCTTTCGACGAAGTGACGAGGTGCCGGTCTTCATGCCGTGGCGAAATTTGGAGCGATACGGGCAGCTTCGGTCCTCAAAGTATCGCGGCCGATTAATCGACCTTGACGAACTGGTCGCGAAGCCGCCTCAGTATTTCGTCGCGGGAAGCGAATCCGGACTGCTTACTTTTTACGCTCAGGTCTGGGTGCTCGTCCACTACCTCATGGAGGGCGAGGGCGGTAAATATCGCGCTGGCCTGATCAAACTGGTTCGTGATGCGGTTGACGGTCACGTGGCGACCTCGCTTTACGATGCCGACCGTTCCGCCGGGAGGCGGGGTCGAAATCTCGGGCCCAATACGGGGCGGGACATCATCGCGACCTACTTCGACGAGGACTATCAGTCATTTAAGGACGGCTACGAAGCGTTCATCGATCGAGTGGTGGCCTCGGGCAACGGAACGAAGATCTGGCAGGGCCGATCGCCGATTGAGTGAACGATCAGGCGAGCCAACGCGTGAGAAATTCGATCTCGCGGGTTCTGGCAGCATTGGAACATCGACCAAATCCCAGATGCTCGTACGGGGCGCCCGTTTCGTCGAAGTCGAGCGATTCGATCATGGTGGGGTCGTCGGCCCGCGCTCGCAGTGCGTCGAGAAATACGGCCTGGCCTTCGTGCCGAACCCATTCGTCGAGCCGGGAATGCACCGCGAGCACCGGGATCTCTCGCCAAGAATCAAGGTTTGACAGTGGGTCGAGTCGGGCGGTGGCCTCGTGATCGAAGAACTGGCGTTGATGTTGGGCTTTCCAGTTTCCGCTGGTGGCCTCGAAGATTGCGGCTCGAAAGCGATGCGGTCGGCAGAGCCGGGCGATGGCAACCATGCCGCCCATCGACATTCCCCCGATGGCCATCCGATCGAGATCGAAATCGTGGCTGGCAAGCCCCAGGATCACCGCGTCGAGCTCCTCGATCGCCTGCTCAATATGGTCGAGGATCCGTTCGGGTTGTTGGCCTTCGTCGGTTTTTCGCGCCCCATGCCCGGGGAGATCGATGGCGCAACTTCCGATTCCGGCCCGGGCGAGGCGGAGATACCGTCCGGGATCCAACTCTTTGGTTGCGGTTCGGCCGTGCATCCAGAGCAGGAAGGGGATTTTTCGATTTGGTCCACCCAAGGCCTCTCCCTCCGGCCGGACGATCAAGGAAGGGACGTCTGGGCCAAGCAGGGCGGTGGTCGAGATGGCTCGGAGGCTGGTCGGGAGGATGGCGTCAAGATTGGGCATGCGGTGGAAGGTTCGTGAGGTCAGACCGGATTGGTCTTCTGGGGTGATTATCGCGATACTGCTCGAATGCTCAAGATTATCGCTGGCGAATTTCGTTCTCGTATTCTCGAAGGTCCACCTGATTCGGAGACCACCCGGCCGATTACCGCCCGGGTCAAGGAATCGGTCTTCAATCTCCTCCGCGGCTGGTGCGAGGATGCGGTGGTCCTGGACCTCTTTGCCGGCATTGGCGCGATCGGGCTCGAAGCGGTGAGCCGTGGCGCCCGCGAAGTCGTCTTCGTCGAACTCAATGGTCGCATCGCATCAATCCTCGAATTCAATGTTCGCGAGCTCGGCTGCGGTGATCGAGCCACGGTGGTGCGAGCCGATGCTTTGGGCCCCGCGGCCCTCGCTCAGGCGCCTCGGGATTGCGATCTGGTTTTTCTGGATCCGCCGTACCCGATGTGGACTGACGAGGTCTCGCAGGCGCGGCTCATCGACCTCGCGGTTCGCTGCCGGGAGAACATGAAGGACTCCTCGTTTCTGATTCTCCGCACCCCGGAAGATATCCCGGCAGATTTTCCGGGAATCCCCGGCTTTGATGGCCCGGAGTCGCACGCCTATTCCCTGGATATGTTTGTGCACCTCTTTTCACCCACGCCCGCACCAGAATCCAGTTGAACCGTGGGATGGGTATTGGTTGAAGCCGCCTGAATCCGGTACGGTCATGGTCATGAAGACCATTCTCATCATCGGCGCGATCATGACCAGCGTTTCAACGGTCTGGGCGGCACAGGCACCGACGAAGACGCAACCAGCCACGGAAGCGAAGATCGACGGGCGGGCCGATGGCGTGGTGCCACCGCCAGCGGTGAAGGCGCCCGCGGTCGACCAGGCCGAGATTGAGACCGCGGTGGCGGCGTCGGTCGAGATGCTATTGGCTCGGCAAGAGGGACCGACCAAGGCGGAGTGGCCGTACCAAGGTGTCTATCGAGTCGGGGCCACGGACGATGATCCGGAATCTCTGATCGAAGGGCGAGGTAGACGTCGGACGGTCATCCCCATCGGGTACCGAGTGGGCGGGACATCCATCGTCGGCAACGCGCTGCTCCGGGTTCCAGGTTGTGATGAAGACGACGTGCGTCGAGCCGCGCTTGAACGAGCTCGGGCATTTGTCGTGGCGTCAACGAGCCATGCCAACATGAATCCGAAGTACGACGGTGGGTACGACGTTCGAGGCTGGGGATACATTTACGGCGGTGACTTTCTACTGGCGATGCGCGAGCGAGGGTTTGTCGCAGACGCCGACCGGGATCGTCATGACGCCGCCATTCAGTTCTATCTGGATGGATTGGCCGCCATTGAGATTCCCGAGGTCGGTGGGTGGAACTATGCCCGTCGCGGTCCGTTGTCGGCACCCAGTGGAACCAGTCCGTTCATGACGCCTCCGGGTATTCAGGTTCTGATCGAGGCCGAGCGGCAGGGATTTTCGGTGGCCAAGGGACTTCGAGACCGAGCAATGGCGGCGTTGGAACTGACGATTGGCGAGGAGGGCGTGGTGGCCTACTCCGCAGCGCGAAAGACCCGCGAATCTCCCGACATGATTCCGGGGGCGATGGGCCGAATGCTGGCGGTCGAAACGGTTCGCTCACAGACCGGCATCGGCACGGACGAAGCGATCCGCGTCGCGCTCGCGGCATTCGTGACGCACTGGGATGAGTTACTGAAGCGGAAGCAGAAAAATGGAACCCACGTCGCGCCTTATGGCGTCGCCCCGTACTACTTCTTCTACGCCCATGGATATGCCGGAGAAGCGATCGAGCGACTCCCCGAGGCCGAGCGAGCCGCTTGGCGTGATCGTCTGAATCGTCTCTTGATGTCGGTTCGTGATGAAGATGGAAGCTGGAATGATCGGGTCTTTCCGCGGAGCGCCGCGTACGGAACCGCGGTCACCGTGTTGGCGTTGACGGCGCCGGGACACGCCGCGCGAACCCGAAACATGCCGGCGCCCCCGAAGGCGGCCAAGGTCAAAGAAATCAAAGCCGCCGCACCCGACGACGTCTGAAGATCGAAGACTGGTTTCGACGAGGATTTCAACATGCGAATCGCGATCATTATTCCCGCCGCCGGCGCCAGTACTCGATTCGGGGCCGGGGACAAACTCGGACAGGACTTTGGTGGGCGTCCGTTGCTTCTCCGATCGATCGAACCGTTCACCAAGCGTGAAGACGTCCATGCCGTCATCGTTGCTGGGCCCCCAGACGAGTTGGAGACCTTTCAGGATCGTTTCGGTGCTCAACTGAGTTTCTTGGGTGGTCGAATCGTGGCGGGTGGTCGAGTCGATCGATGGGAGACGGTTCGCAACGCGTTAGAAGCGATTCCCGAGGGTTGCACCCACGTCGCCATCCACGATGGGGCGCGTCCATTGGTCGATGAAGCACTGATCGACCGTGTGTTTGAGGCGGCGAAGACGTTCCCCGCGGTCGTCCCTGGGGTTCCGGTTCGGGATACCCTCAAACGCGGTGGCAGCGCGTTGTTCGAGGCCGCGGAACGCGACGCCGCCGTCGACTCGATTTTGGGAATTGGCGGCGAGGATGACCTTGCGGGCGGGATTCTGGGGGATGAACCAGCGATCGGGCATCAGGTCCCGGCTCGGAAGATCGAGGGGACGGTCGATCGGGCGAATCTCTGGCGGATGCAGACCCCTCAGGTCTTTGAGATTGAGTTGCTCCGACGGGCCTATGCCCAGCCTGATCTTGAAGGTGCGACCGACGATGCAATGCTGGTCGAGCGACTCGGAGAGTCGGTGATGATCGTCGAGGGCAGTGAGCGAAACCTCAAAGTCACCACGGCGGATGATTTGGTGATCGCTCGGGCAATCGCCGGGGCCAAGGCGCCCGAAGGTCGGCCAGCCCACAAGCGATTCTGAAAGCCTTCAAACTCGGCGTGGAATCGATCGGTCAGCCGACCCGCGTGCCGCCCACTTTCCGCTCCCGGTTTTGCGTCGAGTGACGGCGAGGCTTGAGATGAATCTCTCGCGAGCGAGGTAACGAGTCAGGATACTCACGGTGAAAGTTCAGTCCGCGCCCAGTGGTGCGAACAAAGGTCGGCAAGACTGCTGATTTGCCCGTCACAAGAACCGGACGGTTGGGCGTTGCGTTCGAGCCGATCCGCGCGGTCTCCCAGATTTTCAGTGAGTGCGGGGTTTGTGGTGATGACCGCCGCGGCGTCGGCGCGGAGTGGGTGGTCATGATGGCGGGGGTTTGTGTCCGAAGCGTGTGGTGGCGAGACGGATCGCGGCCGCGGAGGATCGAGTTGCCACGAACACGGTGTCGTGACCAGCAATTGTCCCCAGCACATCAGGGTCCGAGATTTCGTCGACTTGGATGGCGACCGCGTTGGCATGGGCTGGAGGGGTCCGGATCACGATGATGGTTTCGCCAACCTCAATCTGCTGGATCGAGGCGGTGAAGAAGCCACCGGATCCGGTGGTCGCGGCGTTCCGATCAGCGAGACTGGGGATCTGATACCCAGAAGGGGTCTTGATGACCCCGAGGGAAACGAAATCCCTGGAGAGAGTGGCCTGGGTGGTCGGTATTCCCTCGGCGGCCAAGATCTCGACGGCCATGCTTTGGGTGCGAATGGGGGCCTGGCGAAGAAGTTTGAGGAGAATGGCCTGGCGCTGAGTTCGACTCATGGCAAGAGTATGCATAGAACATGCAAAACTGTCATTAAAAAGTATAAAGATTCTCATTTCTCCGCTGAATGAAAAATAGATGAATAATTATGCACAATGTTCCTGAGGCGCTTGCTTGATCGACATTCATCCGGAGGATCTCGCGAGCCGTTGGCGAGAGATGTCCAAAAAATTGGAAATACTCTGTTTGATCTCGGCTCGGTCATCGGTAAACTCAGAAGGCCGACGTGACGAATCACTCTTTGTCCGGCCGGCAACTTGTGTCGTTCCTGCTGTTCCCAAACGCTCGAAAAAGGAAGAAGAGATCATGCGAACAATGCTTATCAGCGCCGCCATCGCGGCCACTGTGGCGACTTCGGCAACGGCCGACATCACCGCCTCCACTGGTTGGGAAGACACGAGCGCCGACGCGCTGCTCGGCTTCTTCGGAAACCTCTACGACTTCGGCTACGAAACCGCCGATCCGTACGCGGGTAACAGCAGCCTCTTCATGGTTGAAGATCCCGTGAGCGGCACCCCGCAGGGTTACGTCGCTTGGATCACCGGACTCTCCGCAGGTGACACCGTCACGGCGACCATGTGGATGAAGGGTGCTTCAAACGGCACCGACAACGACGGCAAGGGGCGACTCTGGGGCCACTACAGCTCGGATGACGACATCACCGTCTACGACGGATCCGCGTCCGGTTCCGGCGACTACGCCGGCGAAGGTGGCGTCTGGACGCAGGCCAGTCACACGTGGACGATTGCCGAAGGCAAGACTGCCCTCGTGATCGAAGCCCGTCTGTATAGCTACGGAGCCAACACCATCGTGCTTGGCGACGACCTGACGGTCTCCACCAACAACGACGGTGCAAGCATCACTCTTGCTGGTGTGGTCCCCGCACCCGGTGCCCTCGCGTTGCTCGGCCTTGCCGGTCTCGCTGGGCGTCGACGTCGCGCCTGATCAAGTCTTCGACTCGTTTGGATTGCAGAACTCAAACCGTGCTCGTCCGATCCGGACGAGCACGGTTTTTTATGATCCGGTTGGATCCGGTTGGACCTGGTTGTTCGATTCTCGCGGGGAGCGTGATGACCTCCGCTCGGCCTCGTGTCCACCGATCAAAAACCGCCGTACACCCGATCAGGGAGTACGGCGGTTTGGTTGGTCCTCTGGAGCAGGAGCGCGGAGCGGCTCAGGCCTCTTTGGTTTCAGCTGTTTCCGTCGATTCCTCGGTGCTTTTCGGGGTTTCAGCTGTTTCCGTCGATTCCTCGGTGCTTTCCGGGGTTTCAGCGGTTTTCGTCGATTCCTCGGTGCTTTCCGGGGTTTCAGCGATCTTCGCCAATTCCTCAGCGGTTTCTGGAGTCTCTGCGGCATCGGACGCCGCATCGGCTTGCGCGATCGCAGCCATCTGCTTGGCGAGTTCCTCGTCCTTCTCTTCGGTCTTCTTGCCTTCCTTTTCCATCTTGCGGCGATAGGCTTCGATCTTCCGTTTGTCCGGACCGAGGATCACCGACATTCGACGACCGGCCATGCGGGGGTGCGTCTCGAGCTTTCCGAGTTGTTCGAGGTCGGCGATGATGCCACGCATCCGTTCGTTGCCTCGCTCGCGATGGGCCATCTCCCGACCTCGGAACTGCATGACAATCTGGACCTTGTGGCCTTCGAGCAGGAACTTTTTGGCCTGCTTCATGCGGATGCCGATGTCGTGGGGATCGATCTTCATCGATCGACCAAGGCGGACTTCCTTCAACTCGGAGACCTTGGTCTTCGCCTTGTTGGCCTTGTCCTTCTTGGCTTGTTCGTACTTATATCGACCGTAGTCAATGATTCGACACACTGGCGGCCGGCTGTCGGCTGCCATTTCCACGAGATCAAGACCCAAGTCTCGGGCCTGGCGAAGCGCATCGGGCGTCTCGACGATGCCAGCTTGCTCGCCGTTTTCATCAATCAAACGGACCGGAGTGATCCGGATCCGCTCGTTCATGCGGGGGCCGGTGGGCCGCATGTCCTCGCGGCGAAATCCTCTGCGTCGAATGGCGATGGTACGAATCCCTTCAGGCGACCAGGAATGAAAGAGCGGAACCACCGAACGAGTCGCGCGTTCGGGGCCGAGAAGTCTCAAGGAAAGATCGGACGACGAGAACCGGAAGCATGGGCACGCGACGCGTGGTCATGAATTCAGCCGGGCGGATTCGTGCATGGAGCAGCGGTTCCGGGTAATCAGGCCACAAAGCGGCCTTCTCGTCGTGGCAAAGATTCCGACCTTCGGAATCTCCGAACAGTGGACAGTACATCGGTCTCGGTGGGCGATCAAGGCGAAACCTGAATCAGGGTCCGAACGGAACCCACTCCGGACACACTTCCACCGCATTGTTCGCAGGTCATTCGACTTCGACGGCCTCAAATCGGTCGATGAGCCGGGTCTCGCCACGGGTTCGGCTTTCGGCCTCGACGGTCTTCAGGAATTCCTCGAG
>Ga0222662_1000191_pt1 | contig 57108 bp, 40 predicted proteins | sample AntAcemetagen600_FD_179821 | JGI IMG/M metagenome (GOLD analysis project Ga0222662, IMG submission 179821) | Saline water microbial communities from Ace Lake, Antarctica - #600 | ecosystem: Environmental > Aquatic > Non-marine Saline and Alkaline > Saline | place: Antarctica: Ace Lake... | reverse complement strand
AAATCGCTGGCCGGGGGCGGCGCCGATTTTCCGAGGGGCCATTCAATGCCCGAGAAGGTGCCGCCGGTCAAGACCGATGACCCCGCCGAGACAGACGAGAAACCTTCGAAGAAGAATTGAACAGGTACACGGTTGGACTCGAAAAAGAGGAATCCCGGCGCGGATCAGTCGTATCGCGCGTATCGCGGAAACCTGAAATCGCGGTGAATGAAAACGTCACGCGAGCCGAAATCGGTTCGCGTGACGTTTTGGTGCTCTCGATTGATTCGTTTCCGTTCAACCTTCCGCGTATGACTCCATACCCACACACGAACAGACCAGATTGCGGTCGCCGTACGGGTTGTCAATTCGGCCGACCGAAGGCCAGAACTTCTGACCCTTGAGCCATGGCGCCGGATAGGCCGCTTGTTCGCGGGTGTAGGGGTGATCCCAAGCATCACCGGTGACCGCGTGGAGCGAGTGCGGGGCGTTCTTGAGAACGTTGTTTTCGCGGTCCGCGGTGCCATCTTCGATGGCCTTGATCTCCGCTCGCATCGAAATCATGGCGTCGCAGAAACGGTCGAGTTCGGCCTGGGTCTCACTCTCGGTGGGCTCGACCATGAGCGTTCCGGGAACGGGCCAACTCATGGTGGGGCCGTGGAATCCGTAGTCCATGAGCCGTTTGGCGACATCGTCGATCTTGACGTCGGCGGCCTTGTCGAATTGCCGACAGTCGATGATGAACTCGTGGGCGCAGCGATTGTTTTCGTTGGTATAAAGGATCTCATAGTGCCCGGCAAGCCGAGATGCCATGTAGTTGGCGTTGAGGATTGCGATCTCGGTGGCGCGGGTCAGACCTTCGCCGCCCATCATCGCGATGTACATCCATGAAATCGGAAGGATGCTGGGGGAACCGTAGGGTGCTGCGGAGACCGGTCCCATCGCGTGTTCTCCCGCGTCGATCGGTCGAACTACCGGATGACTGGGAAGGAACGGTTGGAGGGCATTGGTCACGCCGATCGGGCCCATGCCCGGTCCACCACCGCCGTGTGGAATGCAGAACGTCTTGTGAAGGTTGAGGTGGCAGACATCGGCGCCAAGGTCCGCCGGGCGGACGAGGCCGACCATTGCGTTCATATTGGCACCATCCATATAGACCATGCCGCCCGCGTCGTGCACGAGATCGCACATCGTTCGGACCTCGGTCTCGAATACTCCGTGAGTCGAGGGATAGGTGAGCATGATTGCGGCGAGGCGATCTCGGTTTGCTTCGATTCGTTCGCGAAGGTCGTCGAGGTCGATGTCACCGGATTGAGTGCATTTCACGGGGACCACGGTCATACCCGCAATCACCGCGCTGGCGGGATTCGTACCGTGGGCCGAGAGCGGAATGATGCAGACGTCACGGTTCCGATCGCCGCGATGTTCGTGGTAGGACTTGATGGACATCAGTCCGGCATATTCGCCCTGGCTTCCGGCATTGGGCTGGAGGCTGACGGCATCGAACCCGGTGATTTCTGCCAGCCAGGATTCGAGCGACTTGAAGAGTGCGGTATAGCCGCGCCATTGGGATTCGGGGGCGAAGGGGTGGATTGCGCCGAACTCCGGCCACGTGACGGGGAGCATTTCGCTCGCCGCATTGAGTTTCATCGTGCACGAGCCGAGGGGGATCATGGAGTGGGCCAGCGACAAATCTCGCGACTGGAGTTCGGTGATGTATCGAAGCAGGGTCGTTTCGGTGCGATGCTCATGGAAGACCGGATGCGTCATGAACTTTGATTCGCGATTGACCGCCGTTGGATACTCCGGATCCACTTCGGAAAACACCGCATTGAACTCGAGTTCTGTCGAACCGAAGCACGCCCAGATGGCCTGAATGTCGGCGATGAGAACCGTCTGGTCGAGGCTGATTCCGAGCGAACCATCTCCGAAGTTCCGGACGTTGATCTTCGACTTCGCGAGTTTTTCTAGCACGGTCTCGACGCCGCCTTGGGGCCGAACGCGGATGGTGTCGAAGAAGGGTCCTTCATGAATGACGTGTCCGAGTCGTCGGAGGCCTTCGGCGAGGGTGCAGGAAAGTCCGTGGATACGGCTGGCGATGTTCCGAAGGCCTTCGGGACCGTGATAAACACCGTAGAAGCCCGCGATGATCGCCAGCAGAACTTGGGCGGTACAGATGTTGCTGGTGGCGCGGTCCCGTCGAATGTGCTGCTCGCGGGTCTGGATTGCCATGCGGAGGGCCGGTTCGCCATGAATGTCCCGGCTGACGCCGATCAGTCGACCAGGCATGCGGCGAACGAGTTTTTCTTGCACGGCCATGTAGGCGGCATGAGGCCCGCCAAGCCCCATCGGTACCCCGAACCGCTGGGTGGAGCCGATCACAATGTCGGCGCCCCATTCCCCAGGTGGCTTGAGCAACGTGAGGGCGAGCGGGTCGGCCGCCACGACGAGCATGGCGCCAGCCGCATGGATCTGCTTGGCGAGATCACCGTGGTCACCGACGCGGCCGTCGGTGGCGGGATATTGCACGAGGACGCCGGCGAATTCGCGGCGCTCGAAGTCGATGCCTGCGAGATTGCCGACCAGAACCTCGATGCCGAGTCCCTTCGCTCGGGTCTCGATGACACCGATGGTCTGAGGGTGGCAGTCGTCGGCGACAAAGAACGCGCGTCGGTTGGTCTGCGTGGCACACATCGACATCGCTTCCGCGGCGGCGGTTGCTTCGTCGAGCAACGAGGCGTTGGCAAGCGGCATCGCGGTGAGATCCGCGATCATGGTCTGGAAATTCAGGAGTGCTTGAAGCCGGCCTTGGGCGATCTCGGCCTGATAGGGCGTGTACTGCGTGTACCAACAAGGGTTCTCAAGCACGGTCCGCAGGATTACCGAAGGCGTGATGGTGCCGTGGTAGCCCATCCCGATATAGCTGCGCCAGATCTCATTTTGATTGGCAAGCTCGCGGATGCAGGACAGTGCTTCCTGCTCGCCGGGGACGCGGGTGCTGCTGGTGGTAAAGAGAACCTCATCTCGAAGCGCGAGTGGTCGGCCGTCGCGGATCGTCGCGGGAATCGCTTCTTCGATCAGCGTATTGATCGAATCGAGGCCGAGTTCAGCCAGCATTCCGGCAACGTCCTTGGCATCCGGCCCAAGGTGCCGACGAGGAAAGTCATCGGTCGGGGTGAGTGGGTGGGTTGAAGCGGGGGAAGTCGAAGTTCGCGGGGAGTTAGCCATGGCAGCAGGTTCAATCCGGGGCGGGAAGCGGGGAATTGTCGACACTGATCGAATTGGTCGAGTATAGATGGTCCGCATGGCGAAATCGCGTCCCGACACGCTGTCTAAACCAGAGTCTGATGAAGAACCCGATTTGGGGCTTGAATCAGGTTCCGGGAACAAGGTCGACGGCACAATTTCAGAACCAATTGAAGTCCGAAGGGGACGGGCCGCGGTGGTGATGGGGCTCTTGGGGATTCCCACCGTTGGTCTGGCGGCCATCGTGGGAGTCGGGCTGGGGCTGGCCGGCATCCGATCGCCGAGGCCTACGTGGTCGATCGCCGGCACCTTGCTCTCATTGTTCGTCTTGGCGGGCTGGATCGGAGGCCTGGCTGGCGTTCTGAATGCCATGGCGACCGACCGGCCACCTCCTGGCATCATCCACGCTGGTGGAAGACTCGGTTCGGCGATGGCGGCGACGATTGCTCGCGGGGTCGATCCATCCGATCCGCAGACACCACCAGACTCGGTCCTCGCGGAAATCCTCGAGCGGGTGCCAGCGTCCTTGCGACAGCATGGTGGCACACCACCCGGCCCGTTGGCGATTGAAACGCTGCCGCGGCCCCCGGGCTGCTTGCTTCGATGGCGGATTGGGCCGCCGCTCGATCCAACACGAGGATCTGCGATCACCCCGGTCGATCCGAAGCGTGGGGGTATCTACCTCTACGCGCTGGACGGACGAATGCTGGTCGGATTTGAACGGGCGATGGATTCGACACGGCGTGGAATGCAACTCGATGATGATGACGTCGCGTTGATCGTCGGCCTGATTCCTCATGCTCGGAAGATCACCACGCACGCGAGCGTTCAGAACGGTCGACTCCCGAATGAAGTCGAAGGGGCGGCGATCCTTGAGTCGGGTATTACCAGTGAGACGCCGACGCCTCGGTATCGTCTCCGGTCGGGTGGACTCTTCGACTTAATCGCTCCCGATTCTGGCCGCCGAGTCACGTTTGCGGCCTTCGGCGGGGTTCTTCTCCCCTTGCAGCCATAATCTTCCCCATCGGTACCCTGTAGACCGGTGTTCGTTCTTTGCGGCACCTATGATCCCATGGATTTTCAGATGATTTCCACATGATTTTTCATGTGAGGGTCACGCCTGGTTCACGGCGTCACGCTTCGACATCACCACCGCTCTCTTCAAAGGTCTCGTCTCATGATCACCCGCGACACTCTCGCTCCGTTCCTCGCTTCAGCCGTGCTCCTCATCACTCCCGGATTGATGCCGGAAGCGGTCGCGCAGGACGCGGCGCCCGGCCAGATCATCGAAGGTGCGGTCAATCCATATGGATTCCAGCCGGAGAATGACTTCGTCGCCGTCGATGCGCAGACCGCGGATCTTGGTCGATTGTTTGAGGACCTTGGGCCGGTCGCGCGAGAGTGGTATCAACACGTCATGACGCTTTCCGGCCCCTATTTCGAAGGGAGAGCGCCGGGGAGTGCAGGGATCGAGCGGGCGGCGGAATACGTCCAGTTCTGGTTCGAGCGAATCGGATTGGAACCGGCTTTTTCCGCTGAACAAGATAAAACCGGCACCTGGACGAGCTATCGACAGTTCCTCGAACTGCCAGGTGGTAAGCCGACCATCGAGCGAGCACTGATGCAATATCGACGCGCGGAGATCGGCGAGCAGACCGCAGAGGTCGGTGTCGACTTCACCGTCCTCGGTAACTCCGGGACCGCAGACGTGACCGCGCCGCTTGCCTTTCTGGGCTATGCGATCGAGGAAGGACCTGAGGGCTACTCCAGTTTTCCAGATGAGGACGAGGGTGGCCAAGATCTCGCCGGTCGAATCGTGATGATCCTTCGCTACGAGCCGCTGGATGATGAAGGTCGGAGTCGCTTCACGACCCGGCGGTTCAGCCGCCATGCCGCGATTCCACCAAAGATGAAGGCTGCGGTGGACCGCGGAGCCGCCGGAATTATCTTGGTAAACCCTCCAGGCGCCGTCTTTGCGAAGGACGGGCTTCAGGATCCCGCGGCCAGTCGCGCAGGAAGTGAACTTGAAGTTCCGGTGGTGCAGGTGACTCCGGAAATCGCGAATCGGCTCTTGGGAGGATCAGATACCGAAGGACGAGATCTTTCCGCGCTGCGTCGTATGGCCGATGAAGGCAAGCACGGCAGCATTCTCTTCGACGGAGAAAACACCGTGCGACTTGCCACGGCGATCGACGGCGGAATGAATCGAACCGCCAACATCGGTGGTGTGCTTCGCGGGCAAGGTGAGCTCGCAGACGAATGGGTGATCATCGGCGGTCATTACGATCATCTCGGACTCGGTACCTTTGGCGCGATGCCGAACAATCGTGGCCGCCTTCATCCGGGTGCGGATGACAATGCGAGCGGAACCAGCGGAGTGATCGTCGCGACGCAGCTTCTCTCGGAACGATATGCAAGTGCGGGCGTCGATGCCGACCTTCGTTCCATTCTTTTTCTCGCGTTCACCGCTGAAGAATCGGGTCTGAACGGATCTCGATACTACGTCGAGCATCCAACGCTTCCCGCAGGCTCCATCAATGCCATGTTGAACATGGACATGATCGGTCGCATGCGAAGCGATACGTTGGCGGTCGGCGGAACCAGCAGTGCTGAGGGCATGCTCGAAGAGATTCGGCCGATGCTTGAAAAAAGTGGTTTGATCGTGCATGCCGATCCGAACGGACGTGGTCCGAGCGACCATGCGAGTTTCTACGGTGCGGGCATACCGGTACTGTTCTTCTTCACCGGAACGCATGACGTCTATCACCAACCCGGCGATTACGGATGGACGGTTAATCCTGCCGGCGCTGCCAAAGTCATTGATCTCGTCGTGGAAGTTGCGGCGCACTTCGCAACCGATGCCGAACGACTGGTCTTCGGCGGTGGTCGGCCGAATCGGGTCGTCTCGCAACCGTCGACCGAGGATGCCGGCAAGCCCGATCCGAATGATCGGGGATACGCACCGGTCCGACTCGGCGTCCGGCCCGGTATGGGTGCGGGCGATGAGCCGGGAGTTCGAATCGAAGGAGTGAGCGAAAACACCAGCGCGAGTGATGCGGGTCTGCGTAAAGGTGACGTGATTATCGCGTGGGGCGGCGAGGATATGATTGACGTCATGGATATGGTCACTCGACTGCGATCGCATCAGCCGGGCGATGTGGTCGAAATGGTGATCATTCGCGACGGCGAAGAGATGACTATTGCAGTCACTATGAAAGCAAGCGCGAAGGTCATTGAGAACTGATCGCTTCCAACTGCGATCTCACGCCATCGTATTTTCAAGCACGCCAAGACCGTCGATTTCGACTTCCATCCGATCGCCGACCTTGAGATGAATCGGTGGCGTTCTTGCGAATCCGACGCCGGGTGGTGTTCCGGTGAGAATGACGTCACCAGGATCGAGTGCGACGAAGGACGAGAGATGAGCGATCAGGGCGGGGATACGAAAGATCAGTTGATTGGTTGACGAATCTTGAACTAATTCTCCGTTGAGCCGGAGTCTGATTCGGAGTTGATGCGGATCCGGAATTTCATCGGTGGTTGCGACGTACGGTCCGAGTGGACAAAAACCTTCGCAGCTCTTTCCGCGTTGCCACTGCCCGTCGGCAAATTGAAAGGCCCGGGCGCTGAGGTCATTCGCGCAGGCGTAGCCCAGTACATGATTGATCGCGGTGGATTCATCCACCCGCCAGGCTCGACGTCCGATTATCACCGCGAGTTCGGCTTCGTAGTCAGTCTCCGAGGTTCCGAGAGGCATCGGGATGGAATCTCCCGGCCCAATAACATTGGAGCTGAATTTTGAGAAACTCAGGGGTGAGGCCGGCGGCTCCATTCCACTCTCTGCGGCGTGGTCGGCATAGTTGAGCCCGATGCAGATCACCTTGCCTGGCCATGGCACCGGTGACATCAACTCACAATTGGCGATCGGAATACGTTCGATTCCTGGGGTATTCATTCGATCGCATAACTCGGCGACCACCGGCCGCGAGAGATCGAATCGGTCTCGAATTCCGAGATCGGCTTGATCTTGGTCGGGGATGGCGAGAAGATCGGTTCCGTCGACTACAAAGCCATCGGGGGTGATCGCGCCAAAGCAGATTTTCGATTCACCGTTGATCCGAAAGTGGATGATTCTCATGCGGTTGAGCGTACAAGAACTCTCTCGCGGTGGGTATCGGACCTGACGGAAAAGCACTTCCTTGCCGGGATAAATCATTGAGCACTTCGATGGAAAGATGCTCATTGAATAGATGGCTGATGAACGGTCGGCCGATATGAAAACGTACGGATTGCTTTCTCTTCGTTTTTATTTGGTCAAGCCTTGAGGCGATAAATGAACGTACCTGCCGAACTTGTTGCGAACGATCAAAAAGTCTTAGTCATCGGCTGGGATGCGGCCGACTGGCGGGTCATTCATCCCATGATCGCCGAAGGCAAGATGCCCCACCTCGAGAAGATGATGGCGGAGGGTGTCCACGGGAACGTCTCCACGCTCAACCCGGTCCTCAGTCCGACGCTCTGGACCTCGATCGGTACGGGAAAGCGACCCTACAAGCACGGCATCCACGGTTTCAGTGAACCGACTCCGGACGGGAAGGCGATTCGTCCGATCACGAACACCAACCGAAAGACCAAAGCGATCTGGAACATGCTCAACCAGGTCGGCAAGAAGTGCAACGTGGTTGGTTGGTGGCCGTCGCATCCGGCCGAACCCATCGACGGCGTGATGGTCAGCAACTTCTACCAGACCGCGCGGAACATCAAAAACGCGGACATCGATCCCGAGATCGGCAAGCCGCGTCCGGAATCCGCGGGCTGGGAGATGTCGCAGTGGGACATGCCGCAGGGCACCGTCCACCCGCCGAGCCTCGCCAAGAATCTCCAGGAGTTCCGTTTTCATCCGCTTGAACTCGATCACGAGCACGTCGGGCCCTTCATTCCGAAGTTCGCGGAAATCGACCAGAAGAAGGATCAGCGTCTGACCGGATTCGCGAAGACCCTCGCCGACACCGTCACCATCCACGGTGCGGCAACCGCGCTGATGCAGCTGGAGCCTTGGGATTTCATGGCGGTCTACTACGACGGGATCGACCACTTCGGTCACGGTTTCATGAAGTACCACCCGCCGAGACAATCCTTCATCAAGGAAGAAGACTTCGAGATCTACAAGGGGGTCGTGGAAGGTGGATACCGCTTCCACGACATGATGCTCGGGGCCCTTCTGCACCTCGCCGGCGAGGACACCACCGTCATCCTGATTTCCGATCACGGATTCCACCCAGATCATCTCCGGCCCGAGCACATCCCCGTCGAACCGGCCGGACCGGCGATCGAGCACCGTCCTTACGGCATCTTCGTCGCGAAGGGGCCGGAAATCCGCAAGGGCGAGACCGTCAGCGGTGCGAGCGTGCTCGACCTGACGCCGACCGTCCTGACCGCCTTCGGCCTTCCCGTCGGCGAGGACATGGACGGCAAGCCCCTGGTGACGATCTTCGAGGGCGCTCGAGCGATCGAGACGATTCCGTCCTGGGACGACGTCGACGGTCCCCATCCGCACGGCATGCACCCCGAGGGTGCGCACATCGACTCGGTGCAGAGCGCGGAGGCGATGAAGCAGCTGGTCGAACTCGGATACATCGAGGAACCCAACGAGGACACCGACGAAGCGGTCCGGGAGACCACGCGGGAGCTCAAGTACAACCTCGCGCAGTCCTACATGGACGGTGGGCGCCTCGGGGAGGCGGCCGAGATCCTCGAGGAGATCTGGAGCGACTGGCCGCGGGAGGCTCGATTCGGGCTCAACCTGATCGCGTGTCTCGGTGGACTGGGTCGGGTCGACGAACGTGGTCTCGCGATCGAACGACTCGCGTTGAACGCGAAGGCCAATTTCACCTGGGCGCTCGAGGGGCTTGAGCGCCTTCGACCCGAGGCCGACGAGTACGGCATCAAGCTGCCACGACCGAGGGTCGATTCCGACGGCGAACTGGCCGAGGAAAGCGTCATGGTCGACGAGGACGCCGACACCGCGGTCGACGCGGCGAATGACGACGCAGAAGGCGAAGACGCGGCGTCGAAGGAGCCGCCGAAGAAACTGACCTTCGCGATTCGAAAGGTGATGAGCCTTCTCCAGCCGATGGGTTCCACCCTGAACTGGCTCTCGATGCAGCAGTCGGTGATGATGGACGACCACGATCGGGCCCGGAAGTTCCTCGAGGCGATAGAGCAGAGCGAGAAGACCCGGGAATCGCTGGATCTGCAGCTTGGAATCGGGGAAGCCAGGTTCTCCATGGGCGACATCGACGATGCGGCGGATCACTTCGCGCGAGCCCTGGAGATCGACGACGAGAACAGCAGTGCCCGACTCGGTCTGGCGCGGGTGGCGGTCGCCCGCGAGGACTGGGAGCGGGGCATCGAAGAGGCGTTGACCACGACGGAACTGCTCTTCCAGAATCCGACCGCGCACTTCATGCTGGGAAGATCACTGGAGGGCGTCGGCGATGACGATCATGCGAAGATCGCCTACGGCGTCGCGTTGGGGCAGGCGCCCGGGATGATCGATGCGCGGGAGGCCGTGATCGACCTGCTCGACCGTGTCGGCTCGAAGGAGGAGGCCGACCAGCATCGCAAGACGCTCGAAGAGGTCCGTGAGCTGATGAGTCGGGACACCGCCATCGCGAACGACGACGTCGACGCACTCGCCGAGGACATTCGCGCGTCTCGCGTCGATCGTCGCGTCGCGATGGAATTCGGGAGCACCGCGGACGACCTCCCCGATCGGGAGCCGATCGTGGTGGTGAGCGGGCTTCCTCGCTCCGGCACCTCCATGATGATGCAGATGCTCGCCAAGGGTGGGGTTCCGGCGTTCACGGACGGCAACCGAGAAGCCGACACCGACAACCCACGCGGCTACTTCGAGCATGAGAAGAGCACTCGACTCGGCAGTGATTCCTCGTGGATGCCAGAAGCACGAGGTCAAGCCGTCAAGATCGTCGCCCAGCTGCTTCCCTCGCTTCCTCGAGGCGAACGGTACCGTGTGGTCTTCATGGATCGAGATCTTCAGGAGGTCGTGAAGAGCCAGCGGGTGATGCTCGATCGACTCGGACGCGAGGGCGGGCGCCTCACGGATTCACGGATGATGTCGACCCTTGATGCTCAGGTCGCCCAGGTCGAGCGACTCCTCGCACGACGTCCCGACGTCGATGCGCTCTTCGTTGATTACGCCTCGGTACTGGCGGATCCGACGGCGGAAGCCAGTCGGATATCGAGCTTCCTCGGGATCGATACGGATACGGCTGCCATGGCCGCGACGGTCGATAGGTCTCTTCGTCGCCAGAGTGTACAGAAATCAAAATCGGATTCGGAATGAACGACACAGGTGATTCATCTGCCGGCCTCCGCGTCGGTCTCCTGCAGATCCAACTTGGCAATGTCAACGGGCCTTTTCTGGCCAAGAGTCAATCGGAGAAATTCTTCAAGATTCGTCGCCGTCGTTGGCTTGGCCCTGCTTCAACCTTTGCGACGTTGCTTTCTGGAACCTCGCTCGAAGCGCACGGTGTGGAGACTTGGCTGGTTCCAGAAGATGGTTTCATCGATGATCTCTCTTCCGGTCTTGGGGAGAAGAGTTTTCGGCGGCGTCGCTCCACGGAGTTCAATCGTCCGATTCTTTGGCACCGACTCGCAGCACAGGGAATCGAATCCGTCGTCGTTGGTTCGCGATTCGCACCCTCCCAAGTCGAAGGTGTCCATGAAGTTGATCGAAAAGTTCTTCAGCAATCGGCGAAGCTCCGAAACGTCTCGGTACCGCAAGCTTCATTCGAGGCACTTCTGCAGGCTCGAAGCCGCTCGGAACAGGCGAGGTTCCACTATCTCTCATTGAACTTGGCGACGAAGACTTCCAACTCGGATGACGGTCAATCGGTACCCGCTGATCAAGGCGGCAGCGATGAAGTTGGCAAACTCGTGGAGTCGATTTCATCGGCGATTCTTCGCTTTCAGGAGACGATGTCTCTCGATCATCTGCTGGTTCTCTACTCGACGGGTAGCGTCGAGTGGCTCGCCTACCACGGGGATCGTGAGCTGGGGATCAAATCGAAGGGAATCATGCCAGGAGCGGTGGTCTCCACGGTTCTTGATCTCTTAGGAGTCTCGAAGATGGCAGATGTTTCGTCGTATTCCATTCTGGAAGCCAAGACCAGTTTGGAGACGGACCAACCGGAAGAGGAGGTCAGTTGGCAACTTCCTCCGGATGGCGAAGAGAGGGCCCCTGATCTCTCCGCCGTCGTCGCGGCGGCGGTGCAAGGTGTCGGCGGGGTCACGCAGAGCGTCGCACAAGAAGTTGCACGCCTGGCCTGGGAAAAATCCTATGCCTCGTTCATGACCGCGGATATCGTCACCCTGGCGCGAGATCTCGTTGCGATCAACGAGTCAGACTTAAATCTCTATCTCCTCTGTGCCTCGATTTCGATAGAGAACAACGCAGAGGATTTTCTGGTTGTTCGCGCGCGGCTCCAGACCTTGTATCCCGATTCCATATCGAACCGATTGGTCGACCTGCTCCCGATCGCCGAAAAGTCCACAGATGAACTGGGCGAAATTCTGGAGCAGAATCCGTACGAGACGTTTCATAATCCACATCTGCGTGGTTTGTGGGCAAGGACCGCGATGAAAACTGGACGCATCGACGAGTCTCTGGCATTGCTTTGGGGGCGCATTCGTGATGGGTGGTCGAATCCTCAGGAACATGTGGTGTTCGCGGTCAAGTCAATCAATCGCAACGAGGAAATGGACCTGCCGCGAGCGAGATATGCACTGGCTCAGACCATCCCGTCGATCTCGAGTCCGGCACGGCGCTCTAAATTAGTCTGCATGCTTGCGGACACGTATGTGAAAACGGATAATCCAAGAATGGCCATGGCCATTCTTGATGGTTTCCTCAAGAAATTCCCGGGCGAGATGGGCGCAACGAGCATGCTCAATGCGTTGCGTCGGCAGGTTGACGACTGAGTCAGTTTGGACTCGGATCGTTCAGCGATGTTCGAGCAGAATCACATGCTGATTCTTTGGTCCATGCACGCCCAGCACCAGTTCGAGCTCGATATCCGCGGTTCGGCTTGGCCCCGTGGCGAACGTCGCGGTGGGCGGAAGGTCGCCGGAAGCCGATCGGAGCGAGGTCAAAGCGGCATCCCACGTCTCAACGAGATCCGTACTCGCAAGGATCGCGACGTGTGTTGCCGGAAGCAGAGAGACCAAACGCTGTCGTTCCGTTGGCGCTCCGCTCACGCCTGCCATATCTCCCGAGGAGAGGACAATGGTTCCGTATTCGACGACGCCGATCGTCGCTCGAGAGACCCCGATCCCGCATTCCAATAGCAGTGCGCGATCCGCATTTGGCGGCAAGAGTTCGAATCCACCGATCACTCGTTCGAGGATTTCGATGACCAGTGGGTCGTCACTTCGAACCACTCGGCGCACTCCAAGGTCTGCAATCACCGCCTGAAGTGCATCCGCCGCTCCAGCGTCGCTGGTGACCCGATGGCACACGCCTTGGACGCGATCGAGCGCGGTCTGAAATCCAGCCGTGGCGAGGGTCGATGCCGGATCTCGCCGATCAGCGGCGGATTTGGGTAACTCGTTGGTCAGCGGTGGGGCGGCGATCGAAGGCGGAGGTCCATGGAGTCCGCCCCTGGTGCGAGCGCTGGCAGCTTGAGCGAGGGAAGCCTTGATAGCGCTGAGGATGGTGGATCGGTCATCGTTGATCACGCTCGATCCTGCCCTTCGGGGCGAAGCCGACGAGCCATTTCACCGGAGCGGAAACTTCGTCCGGGGGATCTTGGGATGGTCCGCCCGTCAGTCCAGCTCGCGAGGGGGCCCGCGTATTTTGTGAGCGACGGGACCTGACGGATCACGGTGGCAAGCAGGCGGCCGATCGCTCCGAACAATTCAAATCTTCGCGATGACCCCATCGCCCACCTCCAGAATCGGAATCCCCGTCGCATGGACCGATTCTTTTTTGTGGTCAGTGGATCACCCTCGGGATGATCGCCGGTGCTTCGATCACCCTCCGCGGCGCGGTGTCGAAGATGGAGCAGCACCCCCGGGATATCAATGTCTACCGGGCAAACTTCTCGGCATGCACCACAGAGACTGGAGGCGCCAGGGAGCTGTGAAGCCGCATGCATTCCCGCGATTTGCGGCGTGAAAATTGCACCGATCGGGCCGGGATAAACGCTCCCGTAGGCGTGGCCCCCAATCTGTCGATAAACCGGGCAAATATTCAGGCAGGCACTACAACGAATACAGCGAAGGGTCTCGGCGGTGAGATCATCTTCAAGCAGCTTTGATCTTCCATTGTCGAGGAGCACCAAGTGAATCTCCTCCGGTCCGTCGTCTTCGGGGCTCGTCTTAGGCTTGGTGATCAGCGTTTGATAGCAAGAGATTGCTTGGCCGGTGGCGCTTCGAGTGATGATCCGCACCAACGGGCCGAGATCCTGCAGTCGGGGCACGATCTTCTCGATACCGGCCACCGCGACGTGCACCCTTGGAAGAGAGGTGGTGAGTCGGATGTTCCCTTCATTTTCAATCAGTAAAAACGAGCCGGTCTCCGCCACCAAAAAATTCGCGCCGCTGATCCCCAGTTCGGCTTGCGCAAAGTGGCCTCGAAGTTCGTGCCGAGCGACTTCGGTCAATCCCGCGGCATCGTCGGGCATGGGTCGGTCGAGGACTCGAGCCAGAAGATCTCTGATCTCGCGTCGTCGCTTGTGAATCGCCGGGGCAAGAATGTGGGAGGGAGGCTCCTCCGCCAGTTGTACGATCCACTCGCCGAGATCGGTCTCTACCGGCACGATTCCGGCGTCGATTAAGGCGTCATTCAGTCCGATTTCCTCGGAGACCATCGACTTCGCTTTGACCGCGAGTCGAGTTTTGTTCTTGATCGCGATGTCCAGAACGATGGCGCTCGCTGATTTGGCGTCGGCAGCCCAATGGACGTGGATCCCATTCGCAGTGGCTTGACGTTCGAACGTCTCAAGATGGTCGTCGAGATGGGCCAGGGCCTCAGTCTTGATCGACTTCGCTTGGCTGCGAAGCTCTTGAAAATGATCGACTTCCTCCAGGGCGGTGGCTCTTCGATTGCGGATGGTATTCGTGGCTTTGGCAAGGGCGCCGCGAAGTTCTACGTTCGCCAGTGCCTGTGGAACCAGATCATCAAACTGGTCCGCATGAAGATGGTGGATATAGCCGGTCTCGTTTGGATCGGCTTTCGGCGTGATCACGAGTTGATCCTCGTCAAGGTCTCTCGGGCGGCGAGGATCTCTGCCAGATGGACGCCGCGGATTCGCGAGCCCCGCGCTTCGAGCCGTCCCTCTAATTGCATGAGACAGCTGGCATCACCGGACACGATGGCATCAATGCCCAGCGTTTCTAACTCATCGATCTTGTCGTCCGCCATGCCCGTTGAAATACCGGGGAGGTTCGTGCTGAAAGTGCCGCCGAAGCCACAGCAGCGATCACAAGTTGAGGATTCCACGAGGTCGAGGCCATCGACTGCTTCGAGTAGTCGTCGAGGCTCACTCTTGATTCCTAATTCTCGAAGCCCATGGCAGGCGTCGTGCCACGCGACTCGGCCCGGCCACGACGCGCCTACATCGATTCGCTCGAGGCGTCGTACGAGGAATTCGCTTAACTCATGAGTTGCTTCGGCGACCCTCTTGGCGGCGACGGCGTCGTCGCCATCCAGAAGTTCAATCGCATGTCGGAACATCGCAGCGCAGGAACCCGATGGGGTCACAATTGCATCGCAACCACCGCGGGTAATTTGGTCGTCGAGAACGCGGACGGCACCTCGGCAGACTGGAATGGCTTCCTGATGGAGCCCGGCGTTGAATGCGGGTTGGCCGCAGCAGGTCTGGCGGGGGTCAAAGACCACCTCGCATCCGCAGTGTTCGAGTACCGACACCGTGGCTTCCGCCGCTTCGGGTCGAAACTGGTCCATCAGGCAGGTGACGAAAAGCGCGATTCTCATGAGTAGAAGAGAGGATACCCCCTCGATTCCCAAGGGCTCCTCGCCAATCTCGCAGAATCTCGGAAGTTCAGCCGTCTACCTGGGCCTCGGGTGCGTAAGGAATGGCCGATCGGTGGCTGCTTCATGGTTTACATCGCGATTGTCATTCGTTGGCCAACCGATCTGGACTAAATTCTATTCGTCGTTTGTCGGCAATTTAACCCCAAGAATCGAGGCTCGCCATGTCTGATTCCAACCAGATTCCAGCAGATGAAATCCCGCTCCGATTTCGAACTCGTGCAGTCTCGAACTCTCAAGAGACGGCTTGGCATGCCCGTATGGCGAATATCGACTCGGATCACGATGCGATCGGCCGTTTTCGACGGCGCGTTCTGAGTAAAGCCGCTGATATCGAATTGATTGACGGATTCTTGGTCTCCGATCGAGCAGTGAGTGACGGCATGGAAATCGATGAAGCCTGCATTCTCGTATTTGCCGAATCAGGCGATGTCGTCGCGTCGGCAAGAATGATTCCCCTTGAACACCTGCAGGGCGAACTCGGCGAATTTCTGACTGGCCGCCATCTGGCAGAACAGTTAGGTAGAGATTTCGTGAATGTCGTGTGGTCGCAACACGTGCTCATCGATTCGGAGGTGCCGGAGGCTCCGGTGTCAAAAGCGCTGGCTGCGGCCATGTCGGAACATGCGATCCGCCAAGGGTGGGATTTCGATATTTGTCTCTGCAGTGAAATAAACGCAGTGCGTCGAGAGGCGATGGGATTCACCCGGCTGGGCATTCGAGTCGATCGGGAGAACAAGACCCCATTAAAAATTCTCTACCGAGAGGTCGTTGAGCATCCGAAGATGACTGCCTCCTGAGCGAGCGTGGTGCTACCTCTTAAAGCAGAGATTGAGCCGCGATGTTTTCAGGTGCGGAAAATTAATCTGATGATCGCACGAGCACGCCCTTGAGGTAGTCAGGTTCGGTGGGATCCACGCCCAATGCTCGCCCGAGATGCTCGAGATCCGTGTAGCGGTGGGTGATCAGATCACGCACGTCGATCCGGCCGCTCTGAAGGTGGCCGAGGCATTCTCGATACAGAGCGGGCCGACCGTCGGCGTCAATCGGTCCCGAGGCGCCACTTGAAGTAATGAGGTGAGCGCCACGCCAATGAAGGCGATCAAGCCCGCCATGACCGCCACGCTCACGGCCGAATCCATAGAGCACGGTGGTCGCCTGCTTCCGGATGATCATGGCGAAGTCCGCCCACGCGGCGGGTGATCCACAGGCATCGACGAGGAGTTCACAACCGCTTCCCCCAGTGATTTCCGCGATGGCTTTCGGAACATTCGTGCCTTCGACGACCTCGATCGGTGTCCCGTCGAAGGATGCGGCCGCTCGTTGCAGTTTTGAAGAACGTGGATCAGTCACGATGATCGTGCCTTCGAAACCGAGGATTCTCCGAAGCGCCTTGCCGAAAAGCTGCCCCGAAGGCCCGAGGCCACAGATCACGATGTTCTTGACGCGATGGCGGGGGTCATCGGCATTGATCGAGAATCGAACTCGCTCGGTGGTGATCATTCTCAGGTTATGAAGAACGCAACCGAGGGGCTCGACGATGGTTGCGAGCTCCGAGGGGAATTCACTTTCGATGCGAATGGCATTGACTGCAGGGATCGCGATGCAGTCTGCGAACCCACCTTGGAGCCCGGTGATGCCGTGTTCCTCGTAGTCAATGCAGTGGTGTGAGAAGCCCGTGCTGCAGTACTCGCAGAATGACTCGCGGGGTCGGCCGCGGGAAGCGCAGTTGATGCCCTGATCCAGCACCACTCGATCACCCAACTCAAGGTCTGTGACCTCGCGACCAAGGTCGACGACGACGCCAACCATCTCATGACCCAAGATTTGTGGTTGCGACGAGAAGGGGATGGAGGCGCCACTGGCATCAACGTTCCAGTTAACGTGGCCCTCGTACACATGAACATCGGAGCCACAGATTCCGACCGCGTCGAGGCGCACCAAGACTTCCTGCGGATGCACGATCGGATCCGCAATCTCGCGAACCTCCATTCGTTTCGTGTCGACCAGCATGGAAGCTTTCATGATGCGTCCTCTCAAGGTCGGGAATCACCCTGATCTCACCGAGTCGTCGAGGGTCTGGCCTGCACGGTCGCAGCTACAAAGAGACCGAACATTCTGACCAGATCTGGAATTCTCGATGCTTCGTCTTCTCAGCCAGTGCTGGGGTTCCGTCGGCCACCGCGACCACGTGGTCAAAGACTCGACGCCCGCACTCGGGAATAGATTCGTCGCCGTCGATCACCGTACCGGCATTGAGATCGATGTCGTACTTCATCCGGTCGAAAGTGGTGGTGTTGCTGGCGAGCTTGATGACCGGGCAGATCGCATTGCCGATGGTCGTTCCCCGGCCGGTCGTAAAGACCACGACGTTACAACCAGACGCCACGATTCCTGGGGTTGCTTCTTGGTCGTAGCCCGGGCCCTGCATGAGCCAGAGTCCATTGGAGGTCGGGGTCGCGGCGTAATCGCAGCACCCTTCTACTCGCCGAGCGCCGGCCTTGGCGAGGGCGCCGAGGCTCTTGATCGCGATGTTGAGGAGTCCACCCGCCTTGTTCCCGGGGCTGGGATTGTCGTCGAGACGAGTCCCGAAAACTCCCGCGTGCTTTTTGTACCAGTCAACGAGCTCATAGACCTGGCGCCCGGTGGCGGCGTCCTTCGCCCGCCAGGCGAAGACATGCTCGGCACCGCAGAACTCCGGAACCTCAGTAATGATCGCAGTGCCTCGTCGGTCGATCAGCAGATCAGTCGCCACGCCCAGCGCCGGATTCGCGCTCAGGCCGCTGAAGCCATCGCTGCCGCCGCACTTGAGACCGAGGACGATCTCGGAGACTGGACGGTTTGTTCGTTCGGCCCGATTAACTTCAGGCAGCATTTTCTCGATCAAGGAGAGACCCTTGAGCACGGTTGCTTCCGTTCCGCCCTCGGATTGAACGCCGATGCGTTCGACCGGTTTGTCCCACGAGAATCCGCCGTGATCTCCCAGCCACTGGTCGACGACCGTCTGATTGGTCTTTTCGCAACCGAGTTCGAGCATGAGAACGCCACCAACGTTTGGATGATCGGCATAGTTCGCGAGGGTGCGCATCGTGATGTCGAGATTCGAACCGTCGGAACATCCGCACCCCTTGGAGTGGGGAATGGCGACGACACCATCAACGTTGGGGAACTTTGTCCGGGACCAGTGTTGGAATTCGGCGATCATCGAGATCTGGCTGGCCTCGTGGCTTGAACACATTGAGGTCGGCAGAATCAGAAGAAAATTTCGAGTGCCAGTCCTTCCGTCCGGCCGGAGGAAACCTCGGAAAGTTCCGATCTCGTCCTCGGAGACAAAATCGGGCGGGGGTGACTGAAGGTCATCCGGAAGATCACGAATCACCGGCACGTCATTGCTCATCGTGGTTTCAGTGATGGCCGCACCCGGCGCCAGCCCTCGACTGGTCCCGATGGGTTGGGCGTATTGCCGTACGAAATCGCCCGCGGCAATCGGCTCGACGGCGAATCGATGACCCGGCCCGATGTCTTCCGCGATGGTCAGAATTTCCCCGGATATTTCAACTTTGGTGCCGGCATTGACGCCAAATTTAACGACAGCGCAGTTGTCTTCGGAGTCGACTCGAACCGCAACGTCGGCAAGCGGGGAGGTATTCGATGTGGGAGATGGCGTCATGAAGTCACATCCTCAGGGAGATCGCGGAGGTCAAGCGATCCGCGGGCGTGAAGGGCCAAGAACGCGGCGTAGGTAGACGCTAAGCCGTCGCGCAATGATGTTCGGGGAGGCGAGCCGATCGCGGCAGCCAGTGCGGAGTCGTCGAGCGCGCCCGGAATCGGGAGATGTGGCCCGTCACAAGCAATCAGTCCGCGGCGATCCTTCGGGACGATCGCATCGATCATCGTGATGACTTCTTCGACGGTGGAGGTCTCGCCGTGGGGATTGAAGACGTGGGCGCCCTCGGGCGCATCGAAGCACCGGACAAGGATCTTGGCGATGTCCTCGGCGAACTGAAAGTCCGTTGGCCCTTGAAACCCGATGGTATACGGTCGCCCGAGGATCGCAGCCTTAAGGGCGGTGGTCGGTCCACTGGTCATTCCGAAGTCCCGACCCACGCCATAGACCGTGAGCGGACGGAGGCCGACGCTATTCACACCCTGATCCTGATGGTAGATCCTGGCGTTTCCTTCATTGGCGAGTTTGAAAATACCGTAATGGGTGCGGGCATCCCCAGCTTCCGATTCGCGATGCGGGCGAAGTGGCTCGTCGTCCGGCCCATAGACCGCGGCGCTCGACGCGTAGACCACGCGACAACCCACGGCGGCCGCCGCTTCGAAGACGGCAAGCGTGCCTAACACGTTGACGGTCGCGCCGAGCATCGGGTCCGTCCGGCAGGTAGGAACCTGAAGTCCGGCGAGGTGAATCACACCATCGACCCCGTGCATCTCGATCGCTTTTCGAACTACCGGTGCATTGGAGACGTCGGCTTGGAGGAACCGAACGCGAGCAAGTGACTCCGGATCGAGCAACACTTCTAGACGGTGCTTTTCGGTTCCATGATCGAGGGCGGTGACCTCATCGCCGATCTCGAGCAGTCGTCGGACGACCCAGGCGCCGATACAGCCATTCGCGCCGGTCACCAGTCTCATTGCCATGGGGTCGCCTACCTTCCGGGGGTATTGAATGTGAGCATGGAGGATAGCGGTCGGGAACGGAGGAGTACGCCGAGGAAAGGTTGAAGACGGGTCTGTATTGCCGGACGGAGCGTCGAGGTGTACCCTCGACGTGTTCGAATCGTCAAGAAGGAGACGTCCTTGAACGGAAAACAACTGGAGATCGGCATGTTCAATCGCTCCCGCGGTATCAGGATTCTCGCCACCCTCGCCGCCACGATGACGATTTTTTCGATGGGCTGTGAGCCTCCAGGATCGGTGGAAGCGAAAATCGAGGCGGAGGCCGCAGCAGCCAACGCTCGGACCTTTGCGGTCATCCCGAAGGGAACCAGCCACGAATTCTGGAAAGCGGTGCATGCGGGCGCCGTGAAGGCTGGGAACGACCTTGGCGTAGAGATCATCTGGCAGGGACCGGCCAGAGAGGATGATCGGGACGATCAGATCAAGGTCGTCGAACAGTTCATCACCAAAGGCGTTGACGGCATCGTCATTGCTCCGCTGGATGACACGGCGTTAATCCGTCCTTTGAAAGAAGCGTCCGAAGCTGGCATTCCAGTGGCGGTCATCGACTCCGGGGTCAAGTGGGACGGCTCCGTGACGTTCGCGGCCACCGACAACTTTGAAGGCGGCGTTCGGGCGGCGCGAGAGATGAGCCGACAACTCGGCGGGAAGGGTCGGGTGGTGGTGATGCGCTACGTCGAAGGCTCAGCGAGCACCACCAAGCGGGAGCAGGGATTCCTCGACACGATGCGTTCGGAATTTCCAGACATCGTGATGCTCTCGGATAATTCCTACGGTGGGGCGACCCTCGAAGGCTGCGTGTCGACTGCGGAGAACCTCCTCGATCGATTCCCAGAGATCGAAGGCGTCTTCGCTCCGTGTGAACCGGCCACCGTGGCATTCATGAGAACGATCGACCAAGCGGGTCGAAAAGCCAACACCGTGATCGTCGGCTTCGACGCTAGTGAGTCGTTGGTCGATGGACTTCGGAACGGCAAGGTTGATGCGTTGGTCGTTCAGAGCCCTTTTGCGATGGGTGAAAAAGGGGTCGCGCTGCTCGTCGATTCAATTGAAGGTCGCGACGTCGCCAAGCGGGTCGATACCGGCTGCGTGGTTGTCACTCGTGAGAACATGGAGACGCCCGAAGCGCAGATCGTTCTGGACCCGCCGATCGACCAGTACCTCAAATGACCGGATGGTTCTTGTTCCCGACCGCGTCCCCGTATGAGAACTGACTTGCCTGACGCCATTCCTCCGTATTCCGCTCCGTTGCTCGCCATGTGCGGGGTCTGCAAGCGGTACGGCGGCGTTCAAGCATTGCGTGACGTTGATCTCGCGGTGACGCCAGGCGAAGTGCACGCGTTGGTTGGAGAGAACGGCGCGGGCAAGAGCACACTGATGAAAGTCCTCTCAGGCGTGGAGCGTCTGGACGCCGGAACCATGAAATTCGCGGGCCGCGCCTGGAAACCAGCGGGACCGGTTCAGGCACGTCGGGCCGGTGTGGCCATGATCCATCAAGAATTAGCGTTAGCGCCGCACCTTTCGATCGCCGAGAACATCGCCCTCGGGGTTGAACCGAGGAAGTTCCGAGGCCTGGGACCGCTGGCGCCACTCGATCGCCGCCTCATGCACTCAACCGCTTCGCGAGTGCTCACGAGACTCGGACATGGCGGTTTGGATCCGGCTCGCCGAACCGGAGATCTCCCGGCGGCCACCCGACAGTTGATTGAGATTGGTCGAGCCCTCGCCAGCCAGGCCACGGTGATGATCATGGACGAACCAACGAGTTCACTCGGCCGCCACGATGCGGATCGACTTCTTGAGGTCGTGAAGAAATTGCGGGACGAAGGGCTTTCGATTGTCTATATCAGCCATTTTCTCGAAGAAATCCGACGGATCGCCGATCGATTCACAGTGCTTCGAGACGGAAGAACCGTCGCCACCGCGGCCATCGCGAGCTCGACGGATGAAAGCCTGATCGAACTAATGACTGGTCGTTCGGCGGGAGCGGTCTTCCCCGCGCGGGACCGCCAACCCGGTGAAGTGATTCTGGGGATCGACCAACTCGTGGGTTGCCCAACGCCGAGTCGCGCTTCGCTCGAAGTCCGATCAGGTGAGATCGTCGGGATTGCTGGTCTGGTGGGAGCGGGGCGGACCGAGTTTCTTCGATGTATCGCGGGGCTCGACCCGACTGCGGCGGGTGCGATCACAATTCATGGTCGTCAATTGGATTTGAAAACATCGATTCGGGCGCGGATGCGGAAGGGCCTGGGATTCTTAAGTGAGGATCGCAAGGGAGAAGGCCTCGCACTCTCGATGTCGATTGCCGAAAATCTCTTATTGTCGAATTTCAAAGCGGTATCGAAGCGGGGTTTACTTTCGAATCGGCGGATGCAAACGGCGGCGAACCAGTGGATCGACCGACTGGCGATACGATCCGGCGACCCGGCCCGGGCGGCGCAGACTCTCTCCGGTGGCAATCAGCAGAAGATCGCGATCGCGCGGTTGCTGCATCAGGATTCCACCGTGCTCCTGCTCGACGAGCCGACGCGGGGGATCGATATCGGCAGCAAGGTTCAGGTCTATGAACTGCTCGATGGTCTGGCTCGATCTGGTCGAGGGGTGGTGGTATCCAGTGGTCACCTCCCGGAGCTTCTTGGTCTCTGTGATCGGATTGCGGTGATGCACCGTGGCGTACTCGGTCCGGCTCGCGACGTCGCGGAATGTACGGAGGCATCGTTGATGTCTGAAGCGGTGCTCGGTTCAGAAGCGGAGGTGGCGGCATGATGATGAATTCGAACCCTGTGGTGGAACAAGTCGAACGCAGTCCTGCACAAGGTTGGGTCCGACGAGTGGGCAGACTCGCAGCGCCTTTCATCGGACTCTTTCTGGTACTCGCGATTTTTACCGCGATTGAACCGGGCTCTTTTCCAACGGTTCGAAATGGGCAGACGATCGCGGTCCAGACCGTGGTGGTTGGAATCGGCGCTCTCGGGATGTGCTTTGTCATCGTCTGCGGCGGAATCGACCTCTCTATTGGATCGGTGATCGCGTTGGCAAGTGTCGCAGGCGCGATGACTCTGGATGCGGGGTACGGACCAACCGCAGCAATGGCGATGGCGGGCGGAACCGGTGCCTTCTGTGGGCTGATTAACGGGGGGATGGTGACAGCGCTTCGGATTCCCCCGTTCATCGTGACACTCGGAATGCTTGGCATCGCTCGAGGTTTGGCAAAACTCCTTGCGGGAAACCAGCGAATTGCGCCGCCCCCAGAGTCGTTGGGTTGGCTGGAGGGTTTCGTCGACAAGACCCCTGAAATCGCATGGCTCCTGGTGGCACCAGCAGCATGGTGTCTGCTCGCCACGGCGATTCTCGCCGGCTTCGTACTTCGCCGAACGGCATTCGGAGTCCAGGTCGTCGCGATTGGATCGAGCGAACCGACAGCACGGTTGTGCGGGGTACCCGTCGCGCGAACCAAGATTTTGGTGTACGTCTTGTGCGGTCTGGGCGCCGGACTTGCTGGCGCCGTCACACTTGGTCGGCTCGGAGTCGGTGATCCGACGACCGCCGTCGGGCTTGAACTGCAGATCATCGCTGCGGTTGTGATCGGTGGCGCGAGCCTCTCTGGCGGCGAAGGTGGCATCCTCGGCACGATGATTGGCGCATTCATGCTCAGTTGCTTGAGTGCTGGCTGCACGCTGGCGGGAATCGACAACTCCATTCAGGAAATCATCATCGGCGGAATTATCGTCGCTGCGGTCACGATCGATGGGCTGCGCCAACGCCGAAACCGATGACGCCGCATGGGGTATTCGCTTTATTCCAGATCTCGCGATCCGAGAACTGGGGCAGATCCCCTATTGAGGAAAAGCTTGCCGCTCCTATCGTAGAAGGAGATTCGGAATGCGGTGGGTATTTCGGCATCGAGCAGACCGTTAAGAAAGTGACAACACATGATCGATCAAGGATTCAGTTCGCCAGCAAGCGAGCGCGTAGGTCGTTTTGGTTCAGAGGCCGATGGCAGAAATATTGAAATTCCGATGACCTCAGAGTTTGTGACTCGCATGATGGAGTTGGAATCACAAACTGAACACGCAGCGCTGTTGACGGATGAAGGCCACTATAAATCGGCGATGGCGTCGTGGAGTCGCGTCGCGCTGCTGGCGGAGTCCATCTTTGGTTGCGTGGACGAATCGGTTCTGGATGCCATGCGGATCCTTGCTTCAATCATGTCGCGGCTGGGACTGCACGACGATGGACTCTTGGTTCTTCGAGAGCAGCAAGAACGGCTCTTCGATGCCGGGCTCGGGCACTCCCCTCGGTTCGAGGCGATCAAGAACCAGATGAGGGAGCTCCAAGCGCGGAGGGATTCTCAGCCGGGGCGGGAAGTCGCGGCATTCGCTGCATTCGAGCGTCATTCAATCTGAATTCGGTCGCGAAGGGGGGTCAACGGGACTCGGCGCGGTTGTGGATGTTTCGCCATCTCCAGCCAAGCCAGATGGCTTGCAGGACACTCGCGACGGTGAGCGCGAGCGTCGCGGCCACAGCGCCTCCGAGATTGCCGAGTCCGACGAATGCGGCGAGGACGATGCCGATCGTGGCAAGTCCGATGGCAACCCCTTCGGAAATCGGCCTGGTCTGGTGTGCGTCGACCAGCAGGCCTTGCCAGTAGCTGATGAGGAAGGTCAGGAATGGCATCGGAATCAGTAACCAGGTCGCCACGCGGGCGAGGTCCATTCCGTCGGTAGGAATTCGTTCGAGGCCGATGTACCAGGCCTCCCCGAGTGGGGTCATCGCGATCAGGGCCACGATGCCGGACATCAGCGTTCCTGCGATGAGCATGAAGCGGCGGAGTATCCGTCGGCCACCGGGGTCGCCGGCATGCCGAATCACCACCTCGTTGAACGCCATACCGCTTGATCTCGTGAAAAACCCAAGGCCGGAGACCGCGGACCAGATCGCGAGCGAGGTCAACGCCTCGGGCATTCGGTTCATGCCTGCGCTGCAGACGGGGTAGGACGCGAGCGAGAGAATCGAAGTCAGGGCCAGCGGAAAATAGAAGCGAACCGTGGTGGCGAGATCGAGAACTCGTTCCGAAACCGCAGTGAGCATCGGCCCTCGCTCGACGCTGAAGACGCAGATTCGGGCGTAAATGGCTTCGCTGACCACGCCGCACGAGATCGCGATGCCGGCGATCGCAGCGCCGTTCTTCGCATCGATCGCCAAGGCGATCAGCAGTGGAGTGGTGGTTCCGACGAGTCGGATGAGCGTTCCGATACCAACCTTCCGTTGGCGGCCAAACCGAATCAGCACCCCTTGGTGGAATCGTCGCTCCGCTACCGCGATGGTGAAGGGCAGCATGAATTGGAAGCCAAGCCGCGCTGGCTCGACGACCGCCTCGGGCGTATCAAGAAGCGGGATGACGATGAGATCAAAGAGCGGCGTGAACGCAATTAAGCCGTGGACGCCGGTGAGTCCAATGCCGAGAATCCGAGAAAACCGCTGGAGATACCGGTAGTTCACCGGGGAGTCGCAGAGACGGGTACTTGCCGCCAGCAACATAATGACCGGCGCTTCGATGGCCAGGCTGATCGGGAAGAAGACACCACCGTAGGCCGCCAGTTGCACCGTCTCGTCGGGGAGGCGGCCAAGAACGGCCGTGATCATGGGCATCTCCACGCCCATGAGCACCCAACTCGCCGCGAGCGGCCACCAGGTGGCCAAGACCATTCGCATGGTGAGCGAGGTTGAGGAGGACGGGGGGATCGACGAGGCGTGGGGCAAGGGTGGTTTCGTGGTGGGTCCGCGACGGAGAATCGACCATGGTAGAACCTCGGCGGTGCTCGCACGCCGTGGGATGTGAATTTCGGAGTCTCTTTGGCCGCAGATGTCACGCGGATTGGTCCTCGCGCTACGAGGTGATGTCTTCAATCATCTCGCACCATTTCTTCAAAGGATCATGCCATGAAAACGACCACTCAAAATCTAATTCTCGCCGGCCTGATGCCCCTTGCCGTGGTATCCACCACCTTCGGGAACGCTGACGCCGGACGAGCGGATGCCGCCTCAGCGACAACCGCATCGGACCAGGTGATGGTGGCCACCGAGGCCGGGCCGATCAGATTCTCAGCTCGCGGCATCTTGACCATCGGGGCGAGCCCGTACGACTGGGCCGTCGATGCCGAGGTGCCGGCCGGTCGGAAGAATGATGATCTTCCCTCCGCTGGTGAGCAGATCAAGGCAATCAATGCCTTCTTCGGTCTTGGCCCAGGCACGGCGTCTGACTCCGCGAAACAGGACGGAAGCGCCGCTGCTCCAGGGCTTCTCGAGCCACTGCACGATCCGATGGACGTGGATCAAAACGGGGTGGTCGAATTCAGGGACTTTATGCAGCTGTTCCGGTGGTTCGGCACCGGAAGGGGAGATCTCAATCAGGATGGCCTGACGGATGGTGCCGACCTCGGGTTGATGCTTCATCGGCTGGCCAATCAAGAAGCCTGACAGGCTCGACGCAGCTTCCTTCTTTTCCGATGGACCCCCGTGACGTTCGAAGTCACGGGGGTTCTGCATGATTACGACTCGCGGGGTGGAAGCTCGAACGGCGTTTCTCGTCGGTCAATGAACCCGACCACCACGCCGACCAAGAGGCAGGACAGCACTCCAACCGCCGCATACGCAAGCCCACTGATCTCAGTGAAGTAGCCGACGGTCCAAACGGAGATCGCGCCAGCCACCAGACCAGCCCAACCGGCGACTGGTCCGGTTCGCTTGGTGATCGCGCCGAGTAGGAACACGCCAGCGACGCCTGATCCGAAGAGACCGAGCACCTTGAACCAGAGGTCAAGGAGACTCGGATCGTTCGCTCGGACCATCAACAAGGCAGCGCCGGTGCCGATCACCCCGATGCCGATCGTCGCGATCCGCGCGACCCGGAGCAGTCGGTGGTCATCGCGGCCCGGAAAAAAACGCTGATACCAGTCGGTGGTGAATGCCGTGGCGACGGAGTTCATCGCGGAGTCCAGACTGCTCATGGCCGCGGCGAAGAGCGCCGCGACGACGAGTCCTGAAACGCCCGCGGGGAGTTGAGCCACCAAGAACATCGGAAGGATTTGATCGAGTTTCTCGGTCGGATGGAGCAGCTCGGGATTCGAGCGATAGAAACCCCAGAGTGCGGTGCCCAGTCCGAAGAAGATGATCGATGCTGGAACCGCGAGGATCGCGCCTCCGATGATCGCCCGCTTCGCCTCTCGTTCGTCGCGAACCGTCAGGTACCGCTGAACCACGGACTGGTCACTGGCATAAGGGATCAGGTTGCTGAAGATGGCGCCGAGCACGATGACGAAGAGCGATGATCGCGTGAGATCCCAGGAAGGGTCGGCGAATTCAAGTTTTCCAGAGGCGGTGGCATCCTCAACGAGTCCGGAGAGTCCACCATCGGTACCGCCGACGAGAATCACCAAGGCCCAGACCGCCCCTCCGAGCAGGATCACCGCTTGCAAGACATCAGACCAGATCACCGCTTCGATTCCGCCCAGTACGGTGTAGGCGATGCAGATCGCGCCCATGATGAGGATGCAGACGCTGACGTCGAGGCCCGTGATGGCAGTGAGGGCGAGGGAGGGTAGAAGCGTGACGATGGCGACACGACCGACTTGGAAGAGCATGTACAACGCGCTGGCCGCAAGCCGCAGCGACCAGTGAAAGCGGTACTCGAGGTACTGGTAGGCAGTCACCACGTTGAGACGTCGAAAGTAGGGAACCAGCAGGAACGCGGCGAGCGGAGCGACGATCAGAATGCCAAGGTTCTGGAGAAAGTAGATCCAGTCGGTATCCCAGCTCTTGGCGGGGATCGACATGAACGTGATGGCACTCAGCGAGGTCGCAAAGATCGAGATGCCCGCCGCCCACCAGGGAATTCGACGTCCCGCGAGGAAGAAGTCGTCGGTCCCTTTCTCGCGGCGCGAGAAATGGACGCCCATCCAGATCAGAACGGCGCCGTAGATCGCGATCGCGATCCAATCGACCATCGCCAGCGATTGAACCGGAATGATGGGCGTGACAAGGGCGAATATCGGTGTGCGGGTCCGCGGGCGAATCTCACCACTGGCGATCAGGGTGCTCCCATCGAGTTCTGTACCGGTGCCCACGATCGGGATGGTTGCGGCGGTCACGGGAACCTGAACGCCGGTGTCCCGATGCCCAGGAAATGACCCGCGCGTCGTCCATCGATCGGTGATGGAGTGATACACCAAGATGTCTTCGGGAAATCCCGGATGATCATCCTTGAGTTCGTTGATATTTTGGAGATTGGCGCCATCGTCCCCGCCCACGATGGCGAGTAGATCGAATCCCACCTCGATGGCCGGGCTGGCAGCGGCGGCGGTTGGTCGGGGGAGATCCGCCAACTGAATCCAAGGTTTTGAATCCGAGGTTCGATCGAATTTCCACGCCTCAACCAAGTAGGGCGAGACCCGTCGATGACCACCGTCGCCGTCGGGCTCCAAGGCAACCCCGGAGAACAGCATCACCTCGCCCCGGTGCGTGGCCGCGACCGGGAGAATTCGTCCTCCGGAGGGAATCGGGGGGCCAGATGTCCAGATGATTTCCTCCGCCGCCAGATCCAGCAGAAAGACCGCGTCGCTGGCGGCGCTGCCCGGCGCCGACTGTCCGCCCATGACGACCACGGTGTCACCGTCGAGGGTGCCGGCGGCATAGGCCAGTGGAATCGGGAGATCTGGCAGTTCAGTTCGGACCAGGCTGTCACCCTCGATCGAGAGGATGAAACACGAGTCGAGATGCGACGTTGAATTCGCACCGCCGATCGAAATGACCCCATGGAGCGGGTGTGTGAGTGAAACCCCGTAGGCCACCGGCCCGTCGAGCGATGTGGTGATCGTCTTCCACTGTGGACTGTCCGCGGCTAGGTCGAGCGTCTGAATCGAGTCGTACCAGAATTTCTTAGTTTCCCATCGGGGGGCGTCGGGAAAGTTAGCGCCGCCAGCGATGATCAGCGTCGTGCCGCTCCGTCCCGCAATTGCCCCCGCAAGTCCCGCTCCATCGGGAAGCGGCTCGACCGCGTCGAATTCGAATGCGAGTACCCCGGCGATTTCCGGTTGGGGTGATGTGTCGCCTGGACTCGCCATGACCGGCCTTGCCAAGCCCGCGGTGACAACGCTCATCGTGATCGCCATCACGATGGCCATGGGGTCAACGGCGAAGCGAGACCAAAGGGCGTGAGGCGAACGAGTCTTCAGTTGATGAATCATCATGCAACATGCTACCGATCCGTGGAGAGACGGTCGGCAGCGGCGTTGTGCGAACTGGACGAACGCTGCTCGAATGCGTCGGCGTTCCGATCGGTCCACCAAGGTCGCCGGAGCGGGGGCTCAATCCAGCAGAACGGGCACAGGTGCTCGCGGAACTCTCGCCTTTGGGAATCCGTGGTCTGAACCTTCCGGAGAAGGAACAATGTTGAGCGGCGAGAGCGCTCTAAACCGACTTGTCGACGAAGTGCTTCCATTCTGGATCGACCACGGAGTCGATCTCGAGCATGGGGGGGTCCGGACCTGCCTTGACCGTGACGGCTTCGATTGATTCGATCTCGAGGCGGAAGGGGCCTGCTTTCTTGTCGTAGATATAGAGCTGAAGTGCTCGGAGATCGCTGGGAGGCGGTTTCCACGTATTCTTTGTTGGTCGCGGATGAGCGCAGCGAGACAGCCTCGGCGCGCCATCATCTCTTTTGGGACATGCGTCATGGTGCTTGATTCCATCTTCGTCCGAAACCACTCGAACGACCAACACGTTTTTCGGAACCAGGACCCTCATGAATATCGCACAGAACACCGAGCACACCTTCACGATGAGTGAATTCGTCAAGGCATGCGAGCATTTCCGGCAGGAATTCGGGTTCTCCTCCGGCCTCGTGCCTGAAGACGACCTGGATCCGTTTCTCCACACATTCGGAAGCACGGGCCCTCTCGAGAGGGTCGCAAACCTTCATGTATCCTCCATCCATCGACTCCCGATCAAAGCCCATGCCTGATCGCTCAAACACCATCCTCATCCAGGTCCGTCCATGATTGGTCTCCTCCGTAAACTGAAGAGGCGGCTTGCGCCGGGACGTACCACGTCCGCAACTCCGCGTATTCGCGTCACATTTATCTATGCTCCAAGCGAAAAATTTTACGAGATCTTCCGGCCCCGTACATTTCGATTCCCTTTGAATCGAATTCTTCCTCGCTACATGCGGAGTAGGGCTTTCCGCCACTTCCTCCCCAACAATCTTCTCCGGTCCCTGAACGACAAGGGAGCGATACGCTTGCGGCACCATGCGTTGGAACCGTCTGGTCGACCCTACAAAGCGTGCGACGCGGAAGGAATTCCCACGGCGGCAGTCTGGGTTTTCGCTCTTCTGAACGACTCGTCTGCCCCGATCTGCGACGACAATTTTTTCGAAGCCATCCGGGCCCGCGCTCAACGTGAAGGGGTTCGTGTGATCAATCTCACCTCCCATTCGGGAAACCTCCCGGATGATTTTGCACCCAAAAGCGCAGAGAGGCTGCCGGCCCTCGCCAAGCTGAAGGCCAATGGTGCCACGACCCCCGGTGACTCGGATTCTTTTAGACTTCTGAAGACCCAGTCCGAACTCACCGCATGGACCGAGCGGCTCGATCCAGTGCGACAGGCGGAGTACGAGATTCAACCCTTTCTCGAGCACCACCGAGATGCTGAACTCGCGCCATTCCGTTGTGTGGAACGTTGGATCTGCATCGCTGGCGACCTGACCGTGGGACTGCGTTTTTCACCAGACCTGATCATCAAACAAATGAACTCCCTGACCTACTACATCCGGGACCCCCGTCGATTGGAGCATGAGTACAGCTTCATCTACAAGGTCTCCCGGGATACCAGGCGATTGCGTCAGAAGGGGTCGGAGCACCTCAGCTTCGGCTACTCGGGTACACGCCAGTTCTGGGATCCACGAAACGCCCTCCATCAGAGGCTTACTGATGCCACGGGATTCGAAATTGGAAGCATGGACGTCTTCGAGGACGCACGCGGCGAGCTCCATCTCATCGACTACAACGAGTGGACGTTTGAATCGGCGCGAAAAGATCTTTTCTCGCTCTGGGAAGTCGCTCTTCTCGATGCCATCCGTACCAATTCTGCGGGGCCTGAGGGGCGAAGCCCCAAGCGCGACGAGCGCTCGTGAGGCAAGAACAACTATGACAAGGGAGTCCAGAAAAATGAAAAACCGATACCTCGTCCCCCTCGCCGAAGGAGGCGACGGCCCTCCGATGTTTATCGTGCCTTCCGCGGGTGCCACCTTCTTCTCATTCGTCACCCTGGCCCAGACGCTCAGTGCGCCCGGTCCCATCTATTCGTACAGCCTGACGGAGCTTGAAGTCTCTGATTCCAAACATCTCACCCTCGAAGACATCGCAGAGGTGCTGCTTGAGGAACTTCGCGCCGTACGTCCCCACGGCCCCTATTACCTCGGAGGTCATTGCTGGGGAGGCGTGGTCGCGCTGCATATGGCCTCATGTCTCGAGGCAGCAGGCGAGGACGTCAAAGGCGTGTTCCTCATGGAATCATTTGTTCCCGTTGCGATCGGCGGCCACAGAGCAGCCAGTCCCTCTGCGGGTGCGACGTTCAAGGCCACCATGGACGAAATACGGGAACAGACCCTCCGCGACGCGGGCGCCAAGCTCGCACGGATGCCAAAGAAGCATGCGGATCGCCTCCTGGAACTGACGGCCAACCAGATCGAGACCGGAAACGTCTATGACCCAGCGACCCTCGAAACCTCCCTGCGGCTCTTTCGGACCGACACTCATGATGATGTCGCCTTCCGAGGGTGGGACTCCCTTTGCTCCGGAAGTTTCTCTGTTCAATCCGTGCCGGGTGACACCAACTCCATGCTGGAGAAGCCCCACGTCGACACGCTGTGCCGCGAACTCGAAGCCTTCATCAAGGCCTGCGTCTAGGACACCTCGACGACTGAATCGTCGACGAGTTTTCCGAGAATCGTGATGGTCGGATGACTCAAGAGAAACGCGAGCGTGAGGTCCAGATTGAAGGTCTCATTGACCCGAACCTGAAGCATGATCGCATTGATCGAGTCTCCCCCGAGCTCTGTGAAGTCATCATCGACACCGATCTGTGTCATTCCCAGAGTATTCTCCCAGATCTGCTTGAGGAGTTCTTCCGTCGTCGTTTCAGGGTCTCGATACTCGGTGTCCACCAGCCTTCGCTGCCCACCGCCCGCTTCATGACGCGCAATTCGCGCCTGGTCGTCCAAGGCCTGCGCCGCAATCATGACCTGGCCCGGCGCTTCATCCGATGAGATCAACCGGTCAAAGACTTCGAGCCCTTCTCGCATGCCGATCCCGGCGCCAAAGCGAGCGTTGAACCGTTCCTCCACGCGATCATTGTCATCCATGTTCTGTTCAATCGTGAAGACGACCTTCCCGATATGCTCAGCCCGCGCAAGATATTCGAAGCCCTTGCCCATGCGCTCCAGAGGAAACTCCCGGACGGGGCTGGCGTGCAGTTCCCCCGACGAGAAACGGATCATCAAGGCCTCGAACATCTGCAGCAGTTCTTCCTTCCGAAAGACACTGAACTGTCCGAGATCAATCCCGAAGAAGGAGAGATTGTTGCGGAAGGGGTAGAGCCCCATCTGGGTGTTCGCGTAGATATCCTTCTTCCCGATTTCAAGGAAGCGGCCGAAAGGCCTCAGGAGACTCATGCTGGCCGGAATGAATTCGCCCGCCAGAGCATTCAGGACCACGTCCACGCCCTCGCCGTCTGTCAGCGCGTTGATTTCGTCGACGAAATCCAGGCTTCGAGAGTCCATGACATGCTCTACTCCCAGGCTTCTGAGGTAGTCGCGTTTGAAATCCTTGCCCGCGGTGGCGTAGATCTCGGCCCCGATCGCCTGCGCAAACTGGATCGCAGCCAGACCGATCCCACCCGCGCCCGCATGAATCAGGATGCGCTCGCCCGCCTGCAAGCGCGCGGCTTGGTTCAGCGCATAGTCGACCGTCAGAAAAGTGATCGGAACGCCCGCACCATCCGTGTAGCCGAGGCACTCGGGGAGCAGAGTCGCCATGTGTCCCTTGGTAACCACATTCGTGCAGAACGAGTGGTTGGAAAGAGCAATCACCGGATCGCCCACGACGAGGTGCTTCACTTCATCGCCCACTTCCAATACGGTCCCGGTGCATTCCGAACCGCGCATGGCCCGACTCGAATCTCCCTCCGGAAGCTGCCCCAGGGCCGAGAGCACGTCCCGGAAGTTCAGCCCGGCCGCCTTCACCCTGATCCGGATTTCATCGGAAGCCAGTCCGGCTTGGGTCTGCGCCTCGATTCGGAACGACTCGAAATTTCCGGGCGTGTCCAGAACCATTCGATGATCGACATATCGATCGTATTCGATCACCTCCTCCGCATCGGCTCTCTTGTGGGTGATCGACTCGAAGTCCTTGGCGACATATCCTTCAACTTCGACCAGCAGATTTCCTTCGAGGTCGGTCATGAAGATGTCCAGGCTTTCATCGACCCCCGGCTCCCGCGGGTACCCGTACGTCAGGGCGGTTGAGGTCAGCTGGCCATAGATCCGCAGACGCTCGCACGAGTAGGGCAGCAAGATCCCGGTGAAACGATCGGTCAGTGTGTGGATGCACCGGTCGAAGATGCCCGGATGCAGCCCGTAGTCACTGACCTCTTCGCTGAACTCGGACAGCAGAGCCAGCTTGGCCGCCGCCCCGCGTTCCCTGTCCTCCAACACCCAGTCGCAGGTGAAGCGGGGACCGTTTATCGGCGGATCATAGGGAGCCAGGGCCCGCTCACGAACCGAAAGCAACTCCTCTCGAACCGCGCCGTCCAGTACCGGCGTGTTTGGAATCGACTTGATCCGGCCCGTCGATGCGGTCTGCCAGCCATCCGGCTCACTCCCAAGCTGGATGCGAAGCTCCACCTTGATGTACTCCTCCTGTTGGAGGTAGAGGATCTCGTACTTCGTGATATCTTCGACGGCAAATTTACGGATGAAGGCCAGATCAGAAATCTCCACCGCCTCATGGGCTTGAAAGGCCTCCACGAAACCGGCTCGAAACATCTCAATCACCGTGGTGCCCGAAACCACCGGGCGTCCACCAACCACGTGTTCCACCGTGATCCAATGCGCTCCTTGACGCAGCTCGCCCTGAAAAATGGCATCGCCCGTGGGCAAGTATCGATATGTTTCCAGAAGGCAGTGTTCCGCCGTGTGAGTCTCTTCTTCCAGATCCTCCAACGTGACATTCCGGAACAGAGACGCCTGATTGAAGTCGCCGGTCTTGTACTCCCATGCCATCCCAGCGTCGCGCCAGGCCCCCCAACCCATCGCGCAGCTCAGACCCGGATGTTGTTGCCCACGACGAAGTGCCAGTCGATCCAGCACTGCATTGGCCGAGGAATAATCCACCTGTCCCGCAGAGGGCCGCAGCGAAGCCTGCGACGAGAAGTGAACAAAGATATCAAGAGGTCGATCGGCAAAGAGGTTCTCCAGCACATAGGCGCTTTCCACCTTGGCCATGAAAACCGACTCCGCGCTCTCATAGGTCTTCTGAAGCGAGGGTCCATCATCGAGGATTCCCGCAGTGTGCACGACGCCATGAATCGGTCCCAACGCACCTTCACCCTGGGCGATCACACGAGCCATGTCCTCTGAAGACGAAACGTCTGCCTGGATGATCTCGATTTCCGCCCCTGCTTCCACCATGGGTTGGAGGGTGCGCATGGCCCGACCGAGTTTCGAATCCTCCTCGAGATAGCGTCCCCATTCCTCCCGGGGCGGCGCCTCCCATCGCGACGTCAAGACGAGCCGAGCATTCACCGATCGATACAGATTCTCGGCCACCTTGAGCCCAAGCCCGCCGACACCGCCCGTGATCAGGACCGTTCCGCCGGACCGCAAACGGGAGCGACTGCGCGGGACCTCGGGGAGAGTGAAGAGGTGCTCGGAGAAACGACCCTTTGGGCGAAGCGCCGTGATGGCACCTTCGCTGTCGGCCTGCGCCTCTCTCCAGATATGATCGAGACTCGTCTCATCCCCGGACTTGTAGACCTTCCCGGGAATGTCCACGCAGCGCATGGACAGCCCGGAGACTTCTTGGGTACTCACGCGAACCGGGCCGAGCAGAAGACCCTTCTCGGGATAAAGCGCATCCTCCAGAGGATCGACCTGAGAGAGTCCGTCCGCGTAGACCTGAACGTCCATCCGATCAATCAGCTGCGTCTCGCGCGCGGCTTGAATCAATCCAAGCAGGGAGTGAAAGCCCCGATCACGACCGAGCTGATACGCCTCGGCCTCCGTCTCGGGGCGATCATCCCCATCCACATTCCAGAAGTGAAGGACCCGAAGTCGTCCGTCGCCCTCTCCAAGGTCCACCTTGGAAAGGACCGAGACCAGATCATCCTTTGACAGCGGCGCAATCTCATAGACATCGGATCCCAGATCCTGATACGTCTCGCCGGGCCGCACCACGGTCACACTCTGCTCGGTCTGCCGGATTCGCTCGACGATCTCATCGGAGAAGCCCTGGTCATCCGCGAAGACAAGCCACGCCATCGCAGAAACCGCGATGGACTCATCCTCTAGATCTTCCAGATCATCCTTCGCCCAACCCGCTTCATACAGGCTCAGCGGGTAGGCATGCGCCGAGGCTTCCTCCGCCTGGTTCGAATCCTCCCAGTGATGAATCTGCTGAAAAGGATAGGTCGGCATGTCGAGAAGCCGACCGGCTCGGCCCGAGTTCCGATCGGGCCACGCCACCTCGCCTCCGGCCGCCCAGACGTGACCCAGGGTTTCCAGTGCGTTCCGATGAGCATTCTCCGCCAGATCCTCTTTCGGACGGTACAGCGAAGAGAAATTGTCACGGGAGCTGTCATTCTGATTGACGAAACCACCGAGCGCCCGACCCGGCCCCACCTCGAGGAAGATCGGGTTCTCCTCGGTCAGGAAGAGGGCTAAGGCGTCAGAGAACAGCACCGGCTTCCGGCGCTGTTCGATCCAGTACTCGGGATCCGTGGCCTGCTGATCGGTGAAGGGTTTTCCGGTCACCCCCGATATCACGCGTTGGCTTGGCGGCGAACACTCGAACCCCTCGAGCTGTCGCCTGAACTCATCCACCGTCGGATCCAGCATTCTCGAGTGAAACGCGTGCGAGGTGGCCAGTTCCCGACTGCTCACCTTTCGAGTCTTCAGGAAGGCCGCGAACTTCTCGATTTCGTCACTGGGTCCAGCCACCACATTTCGCTTGTTGCTGTTCATCGCCGCGAGATCAAGTCCGTCCGGGAGAACGTTCTTCAGTTCCTCGAGCGGCATGGAGACCGCCAGCATCGATCCGGGCTCGCACATCTGCATCAGACGGCTTCGAATCGCGACCAACTTGAGGCCATTATCCAGCGAGTAGATCCCGCCCAGGCAGGCGGCGACGAGCTCACCCAACGAGTGGCCGAGCATGGCCGTCGGTTTGAGACCCCACGCTTCAAACTGCTTCGCCAGTGCATACTCGACCACAAAAAGTGCGGGCTGAGCCACCGAAGTCTGCGCGAGCTGCGCCTCTGCATCCTCCAGCGAGGAACCATCGCGGCGGTAGACGCAATCTCGCAGATCCAGGCCGAGTTCACGAACCAGGAAGTCCGAGCAATAATCGAAAATCTCCCGGTAGACCTTCTCATTTTCGTACAGCCCCTGCCCCATCCCCACGGCCTGAGACCCCTGTCCCGGGAACATGAACACGACGGGACGACCTGATGTCACGTGGGTGCCGGTGGGCTTCTGGGTACGGAGCTGATCCACACATCCTTCCAGCGTGCCTGAATCCACGGTGCATTGCGTCCGGAATGGCATCGCTTGCCGACCCACCTGCAGGGTGTACGCCAGATCCGAGACCGCCGTCTCAGGATGGCCCTCACAATACGCCGCGAGATCACTGAGGCGCCGCGTCAAGGCCGCCTCGGTCTTGGCGGACACCACGAGCAGATCCTGACCGCCGGTCACGGCAGTCGCCTCGTCCGAGTCACCCACGTATTCTTCCAGCACGACATGCGCATTGGAACCACCCATGCCGAATGCGGAGACCGCGGCCCTCTTTGGTCGACCGTGGCGCTTCCAGTCCAGTGCCTGCGTAGGCACATAGAAAGGCGACTGCGCCCAATCGATTTTCGGATTCGGATTCGAAAAGTTCGCCATCGGCGGGATGACATTCCGGGTCATGGCCAGGCAGGCCTTGATCACACCCACCACGCCGGCGGCGGGCCCCAGATGCCCGATATTCCCCTTCACCGAGCCGATCGCACAGGAGTCGTTTCTCGTTTCCGAAGACTCGGAGTAGACCTCTTGCATGGAACGAATCTCAATGGGGTCCCCAAGCAGGGTCCCCGTACCATGACACTCCACGAATCCAATGGTGGAGGGATCGATTTCCGCCTCGCCCAACGCTTCCCGAATCGCCCGGGTTTGCCCCGTCTGGGTCGGCGCAATGAAGCTCAGTTTGTCTTCCGGATTGCCATCATTGCAGAAGCCGGTCCCGCGGATGATTCCCTGAATGGGGTGCCCATCACGGATCGCATCATCGAGAAGCTTGAGGACCACGACGCCCGCACCATCCCCGAAGATCGTTCCGTCGGCTCCCGCATCAAACGGACGAATGACACCCGTCGCGGAGATCATTCCCTCCACGCCCTTCTGATAGGCGGGCGAGCTTGGAAGCTCGACTCGTGCCCCTCCCGCGAGAGCGGTCGTACATTTACCCTGCCTCAGGCTTTGCGCGGCCAGATTCACCGCCATGAGTGACGACGAACAGGTCGCCATCGCCGTCAGACTCGGCCCCTTCAAGTCGAGCGCGTGTGAAACCCGCAAGGCGAAGTAATCAACGAACGTACCCAGTCTCTTCGGGAAGCGGATCACCGGATCTTCGTCCTTGGTGGACTTGAGGTGGGCGGCAAAATAGTTGCTCTCGACACTCGCAAAGACACCTGTGGTGCCGTGCACATCACCCGGCACCACGCCGGATTGCTCCATGGCCTCCCAGACACACTCCAGGAAGATTCGATGGGTCGGGTCCATCAGCCTGGCCTGAGTATCCGAAATTCCGAAAAAACTGGCGTCGAAGCTTTTGAAGTCATCCAGTAGAGGCCTGGCAGGGATGTAGTCCGGATCATTGATCTTCCGTCCCGAAAGCCCGGCACGTTCCTGAGTTCCCTTGTCGGACCGCGTCAGACAGTCTCGTCCGCTCGTCACATTGTCCCAGAATTCATCGAGACTCGTTGCCCCCGGAACCCGCAACGCCATGCCCACAATCGCAATATCTTTCGTACTCATTGATCTGCCCTGTTTAATCTTTTTGTGACTCGTCTTAGGTCCATACAACACTCGGCCCACCTGACACACCGGCGCCGCTCAAACTCACGGATCAACACGTCCCCAACCCACCTGACACCACCTCGCCAGTGCCTGGCATCGCTTCGACCTCGTCTTCTCCGCCAACTCTGACCGCCAACCCCGAACCCGTACTCAGTGGCGACACGAACTCTTCCAGCCACAAGTGCGTGTACGCTTCTGCGAGAAAATCCAGATGCTTGATCGGAACGGGCGAAAGAACGCGACACGTGCCATCCACACTTTCGATCCAATCCGGTACCGGTCTCGTGCGCTCGTGCACGATGATGGTGTCGCCCGGATATCGAGATATCTCGTAATGCCTGAGTGCGCGCGCGTAGATGGGCTGCATGTGGGTCCAGATGAGCCGAGAAGGCAGTGGGCGCCGCGTCAGGAAATATAGGGAACACTCAACCCGCCCCCGCACTTGACGCACCTTGTGGTAGACACGCCTCGAATACATCACAGAGCGCTGACGACACATGTACAGCATTCGCTGAAGAGCGCCCTGCGAGACCACCCGCATTCGTTGCGAGCGCAAGAACAACTCCCGCAGAACCCTGGGATTACCCGCGGGCGAGAGCAGCATGAGGAGCTCGACCTTCTTTCCCATGGCGGTCAGCCGGTTGGCAATTTCATAGGCCAGTGTGCCCCCGATCGAAAACCCCCCGATGCAGTACGGGCCATCGGGCTCCACGTGAAGAATCATCTCCAGGTAGTACTCGGCCATCGCGTCAAACGTACGGTGTCGAGCCGATTTACCGTCAGTGCCTTGATGATGGAGGTAGTAGACCGGTCTCTCGGCCGGGATGTGAGGGGCAAACAGTTCCAGAAACTCGTATCCGTTCAACCAGAAAAGAGGATTCAAATCAGAGCCCTCATTCACGGTAGTGCACTCGGCGGCTCCTTTCGGAAGCCGCCGCGTGCGGTTTCTCATCTCGGGACCAGCGCCGATCAGGAACTCCGCAAGAAGTTCCACATTCGAGTGAAGGAAGATCTCCATCGCCGTAATCGGCACATTCCACTGTTCCTCGATGGAGATGGCGAGGTTGAGATAACCAACCGAATCCAGGCCCAGCGCATGAAAATCTTCATCACAGGGGACCTCTGCGGGCTTCCGTTCGACCAAAGCGGAGATGCGGGCCTGAAGCCAGTTCTTTAACTCGGAAAGCGGAGGAATAGGCTTGTGTTCATCCATCGTGAAAGAATCCAGATAATCGGAGGGTCAGCGCCATCGAATCGCGTCGATCGATGCCGCCAAGCAGGCAGTTTCCGACAGCCAGCCAGACCTTGGGATTGCCGGAGTCGACTGGAAGCCGCTCACCATCAAGTGTCACACCGACCAGTTGTCCATCCGCGACCTTGAAGGCGCCCGCTTTGAAGTCGTAACCGACACGCCAGTCATGCGGAGTGGCCCGGCCGCGACAGAGTCGATCAAGATCGAAGAAAAGCGCACGATTCAATTCGTCCGGTGCTCCCATCAGCGCCAGGTAACGCAGGTCTTCTTCAGCCAGAATGTCCTTGAGTTCCAGAGGGCGCTCCTCGAAGACATGATGGGTCACGCCGGCATCACGGTGAAAAGTCCGAACGGCAGAGGCCACCTGCTTTCGGTAATCGGCGGCAGTACTTCGGTGTGAGATGATCACCGCACAGTTATCGTGCGAAGCGGGTACGTCACACTGAAGATCCTCAGCCTGCGTCGTACCACATGCCAGCCACACTCCGCAAAAAAAAGTAAGACACCAGTGCGGTGCGAAGTTGAGAGGAGTTGTCGAGCGCTTCGAGTCATCATGAGTTCGCAACGCCTTTCCGACGATAAAATCTTTGAAGCCCTCTAACGTACCCGTTAAAGATTGATTGATCGACGAAATTTGAATGAAGATTCCATGATCGCTCGTAATATCTTTTCTCCGAGTGTGCGACACGAGGACAGACCATTTAAGCATGCCATTATGGGCTCCAGCTTGAACGCTTGAACGCTTGAACATTGTTCTCTGCACCTCGCTGATTCCCAACAACACAGGAAACATCGGACGAACATGCCTGGCGATCGGTGCGCGTCTGCACCTCATCCACCCACTCGGTTTTCAGATCGATGACAAGCATCTGAAGCGGGCAGGCATGGATTATTGGCAGCACATCGACCTCGTCGAGCATCCCAGCTGAGAGGCCTACCTCGAAATATGTACTCCAGAGAGACTCTGGCTCTTCACGACCAAGACCGACCGCAGTTTGCGCGAGCCGACATAGCGGCGAGATGGAAACTCCGATCCTGCTGGCAACTCGCTCCGAACTCGTCGCTCGCGACGCCGATGGCGGTCTCACTGCGGATGACGGTACGACGAAGCCGACTCGATTTGAAGCCGTCGAAGAAGGTTGGGTCTCGATCAGTCGGCCGTGGCATCTTCTCGCGACGAATACCGGATCGGGTCATCCGCACCGCGCCACGGCGGAGAAGGGCGAGCGTTTGCTCGATGCGATTGAAGATCGGTACGGCTGATTCTTAGTCGAGCTCGCGGAGAGTCCGCTTGACGTGAATTTTCCGTTCTAGGTGGACTGCTCGCGATGGTACGGGGTACGCCGAACTTGCCGGACTTTGCCGAGCAGCCGTTCGGCGGTTCGGCCAAGACAATCCCGCACAAAAAAGTCCGGCCGAATTGCTTCGGCCGGACTTTTTTCGTTGAGATGGTTCGAGTTGCCTCGATCATGCGTCAAACGTCTCGTTGCCTTTGGTCTCGACGGCTTCGATCGACTCGATCTCGAGTCGGAAGGGGCCTGCCTTCTTGTCGTAGATATAGATCTGAAGTGCTCGCAGATCGCCGGGGGAGGCGGTCCCGTTCAAGCGCTGTCCCATGAACTGACGCTCGAGGTCCGCCACTGGCATGATGACTTCCGTCCAAGTGTCCTTGGTTGTTGGAAACGTCTTCCAATAGCCTCCTGATCGTTGGTTGCCTCCGGTCGAGGCTCCGATTTTGTAGTCCCGTCCGTCGCCTTTGACGATCAATCGAATCGCATCGGCACCATCAAAGAGGCCCTTGGGAATGCCTGCTCGCATGGAGGAGAAGCCGCCGTTGTTCTGCAGCGAGGTCGCTCCATCAAAGACCACCACGCCGTCCTTTTGGCTGATATTTCCGGTCGAGCGGCCGCCCATGACGCCATCGAGCACAGTTTGCCAGCGTTGGCCGTCCTTGATGTCGTCGAAGCCGAAGATGAGATTTCCGCGAGGTGCGAATCCAGATCGTTCCGTGGGGGCGGGCGTGGCACTGGTTGTCTGCATGGTCATCTCACCGGCGAAGATGCCATCGATGATGGCGCGATACGCCCACGCACGATCCCGCGATGAGGTCTCCTTGGCAATTTCGGCCAGGCTCTTGGCGAGGTTCGCGCGGCCTTTTTCATCGAGGCCGAAGTCTCCGGCAAGGGCGATGGCATCAAGTGCCGTGGCGTAGATGGCCGCACATCCATCGATGTTGCCTTCGTTGAAGAGGGGCGCGCCTCGCTCCACGGCGATTTCCAGCAATGCTTCCGCAGGGCTGGTCTCCGCCACCGGAACCAAGACCCGATCGATGATGTGGACGATTCCGTTTGAAGCCCCAACATTGGCGGTCTCAACCACCGCTTCATCGACGAGCAGTCGACCGCGGGCGGTTGCCAATGGCAGGGTGGTACCAGCGAGCGTCTCGATACCTTCGCGGCCGACGAGATCTCGAGCCTCGAACCGTCCGACGACGACGTGATGCTTCAAAATGCGGGCGAGGGTGGGACGGCCTTCGTCGGTGAGGAGGGCGGAGAGCGTCTGCTTTCCGAGGAGTGCGAAGGCGTCATCCGTCGGGGCAAAGACCGTGAACGGTCCCTCTCCGGACAACGCTTCGGCCAGGCCCGCTGCTTTGACGGCCGCGACGAGGGTGTCTAATCGGCCACTCGACACGGCGACTTCTGGAATGGTTGCCTGCTGGGGGGCGGCAACGGCCGAAGCACCGAGGAGTCCGGAGGCGGCGATTACGACGCCTGAGAGGGCGGTGACCAATCGTCGGGGTCGAGCGTTTTGAGATCGTTGTGTAGACATTCCGGGACCTTTCGAGTTCAAAAAAGGGGTCGTAGACCAATACCGGGAGGAGTTCGTCCGGAATTGATTCTCCGATTCACCGTTTTCCAGCCGGATCCGCCTCATTTCGCCGAGCCAGCAAATTCAACGGAGTCAGGTCGTGGCTCGGCACCCACGGCGGCACTCAGAATGGGCTTACGGAGCCGCAGGAAGTGCCGCCGCAGGCCAGACGGTGAGCAGAATTCCGCGATCGACGCGGTAGGCGGGCGGGGCGATATCTCGTTCGGCGATGACGCCTTCGAACCACGCTCTATATCGTTCCGGGTTGTGCGTGAGGACGACTAATGGTCGATCGAGCGTCGCCTCAGCAAGAAAGGCTGGGAACTCCGAATCGTCGATGAACCAATCCGCATGGTCGTCGAAGTTCTTGACGCCCCATGACAATTCGCCCGGGCTACTGAACAACCGAATTTCAGCGTCCGGCCAAGCCCAGCGAGCGGAGTGCATCAGGCTTCCGTCGACAAGGACCAGACTCCGATCCGTCAGTTCGGTGAATGGCTCCAGCCAGACCATTGGTGCTTTCGAAATCCTCATCCAGCCAGTCGGAAGGCACGCGGGGGCGACCGCAAAGCAGATGGCCGGTCCCAAGGTTCCCAACAACACCCGCCGGGTGGCCGAGGTCGTTCGTTGGGATCGGTAATCAAAGAATCCCCACGCGATCAGCGTCCCGCCGAGGACGAGGAGTCGCCACTCACCACCATCATTCCACGCGCTACCAATGGTGGGATCGATGGGCATGAACGGCGTGATCACCAGAAGCAGCACGCCCAACGGGATCAAAATCCACTCACCGTAGGTGCGCTTGCCCGGTGCCGACCGAAAGAACTCGATGAGTCCAAACGTGATCAAGACGGCGGCGGGTGCGAAACAGGGAAGAATATAGGTGGGGAGTTTCCCAGAGGAGACCGAGAAAAATGCAATCGGAATAAGCGCCCAGCAGAGTAGAAGGCGGATTTCTGGCGATTGAATACCGAGCCGACGGATGCCGAGAATCACGAATGGAAGAGTCAGGATCCAGGGGAAGAGTCCCAACGCGAAAATGGGGATGAAGAACCACCATCCCTGAGGATGCTGGGCATCCGCGCCGCCGGTATACCGATTGATGTGCTCGACCCAGAAGAAGTAGTCCCAGAACTCCGGAGCGCGATCATGAACCGCGAATCCCCAGGGCAAGACCACCAGAATCGCGGCAATGCCCGGGACCCACGGAAGTGTGAAGAGTGATCGCCACTCTCGCTGCCACAGGAGCCACGGTGCCAAGACAATTCCCGGAATCGCAATGGCGAGAAATCCCTTGGTCAGGAACGCGCATCCGCAGGCGAGTCCCGAAGCGACCAACCAGCCAAATCTCGGAGGGCCAGTGGCTCTCCAACCAAAGAAGAAGAACGCAATGGATGCGGTGACCATGCCAGTGAACGGCGCATCAAGAATCGCGGTGGTGCCGAGAATGGAGACTTCGAGCAGGGTCATGAACACCAAAGCCGTGATCGCCGCCAGGTCCCATCGTCGAGTCCATCGCCGAACGAACAGCATCAAGACGCCAGCAGAGAACCCGGTCATCAAGGCGGCGGGAAACCGCAGGGCGAAAGCGTTCTCGCCAAACCCGAGGAAGGATACGGCGGTCATCCAATAACCGAGTACGGGCTTCTCGAAGTAGCGCACGCCCAGAAGGTGGGGAACGATCCACTCGCCGGTGTCGATCATCTCCGCCGGAATCACCGCATACCGTGTTTCGTCCGGGACGACGAGCGGACGGAGTCCGAGGGGAAGGATGAAGATGCCGATGAAGAGAATCGGAACGAGGAAGAGCGCTAATCGCTGTGTCGTCTTTGATCGCTCGGGCATGGAGGAGATGGAGTTCATGTGGTTGCCAGATTCGGGCGGCGAATGGCCACCCACCCGTCACGACCGGGGAGCTGCCCGCGTTCGATTTCGCCGGGTTCGAGATTGGACGGGATCAGATCACCAAGCGGCACGACCTCGCCGCCATCGGCCATGAAGTGATCCAGGAATTGTTCGAACAAGGCGGCTTTCGCACCACCTTCGGATTCGGCGTGGATGGTCAGCACGTCGAAGTCATCTTCTTGCATGCATGATCGGAGGTGCTGGTTGAAATTTTCATCGTCGATGCCCGCCTCGCCGACGGCCTCATCCCAGGTGGGCAGATTGACACAGATTTGGGGCGGCCCATGCGGCGGCTGGAAGGCGCCATGCCCACGGCAGTCGCTCGCGAAGTGATAGCCAAGCCCCTCGCGAAGGGCAAGGATTTCGGGGGTACAACGCCAGCCGGGAGCGGCGGTACAGGTCGGTGGTCTTCCCAGCGTGTCGGTGATCGCCTCGTGCGCCTGCGTGATCTCTCGCAGGACGAGTTCCTCGGGGAGGCGGTGTGCAGCGACCTGCCAACGATGATGATCCCAGGCGTGCATGCCGACTTCGTGTCCGGCGTGATCGATGGATCGGAGGCGATCCCCCAGCTGGCGATGAATAATCGGTCCGGGCCAGAGGGTCCCTCGGAGCAGAATGTCCCAGCCATAGGTACTTGCGGCCTTCGAGCGAAGCATTTTTCGGAGGAAGGTCGGGCGGAGAAGGCGTCGAAGGTGCCGCCCCATGTTGTCGGGGCCGACGGTCAGGAAGAACGACCCACGAATTCCCCGAGTGTCGAGGATGCGGAGAAGTTCCGGTATCCCGTCACGGGTACCTCGAAACGTGTCGACGTCAATTCGAAGCCCGAGTTTCATGCGTTGGTGGTGATCTGCGGCGCGGGCTCGGAATCGATCCCCATCGAACGGATGTGATCGTCGATGAACCAATCAACGGTGCGGTCGACGGAGTCCTTGGTCGAGAGACTTGGTGTCCAATCGAGGATGCGCTTCGCGTTTTTGATCGACGGTCGGCGGTGTTGCACGTCCTGGTAGCCCTTGCCGTAGTAGCGGCCGCTTTCCACGATTCGATACCCGGCGAACGGTGGGAACTTGTGCCGCATCGGATGCTGATCGAATCTGGCGACGATCATCTCGGCCAGTTCTCGAATGCTCGCTTCGTTGTCAGGATTGCCGATGTTGATGATCTGGCCGGTGCTGCGACCGTCCCGGTCGTCAATCATGCGGAAGAGGCAGTCGACGCCTTCGGTCACATCGGTGAAGCACCGCTTCTGCTCGCCTCCGTCGACGAGTTGGATGGGCGTTCCTTCCACCAGGTTCAGAATCAACTGGGTAATCGCACGCGACGAACCGACCCGTGCCGAATCAAGGGTGTCGAGGCGGGGGCCGATCCAGTTGAAGGGGCGGAAGAGCGTGAAGTCGAGGTTTTCCTTCACGCCATAGGCCCAAATCACTCGGTCGAGCAACTGCTTGGAGCAGGAATAGATCCACCGTTGCTTGTTGATTGGTCCCAACACCAAGCTCGAATGATCTTCGTCGAAGGCTTCGTCCTCGCACATTCCGTAGACCTCGCTGGTCGACGGGAAGATGATCCGACGGTTGTACTTCACGCAGTCGCGAACGATTCTGAGGTTCTGTTCGAAGTCGAGCTCGAAGACTCGGAGCGGATTCCGCACATATTCGATCGGTGTTGCGATTGCCACGAGTGGGAGAACGACGTCGCATTTTCGAACGTGATACTCAACCCACTCCCGGTTGATTGAAATGTCACCTTCGAGGAAGTGGAAGCCGGGTCGTCCGAGCAGGTGTTCGACGTTGCTCGCGCGGAGGTCCATTCCGTAGACCTCGTACCCGGCGCCCAGGAGTTGTTCGGAGAGGTGGCTGCCGATGAATCCATTGACGCCAAGGATCAAGACTGACCTTGGGCGATCAATGCCAACCGGCGCGGATTTTCCGAGTCGCATTCCCTCGACGAGGTTCAACTCTTCGGCGAGATGCTCACCGCCGGACCAGACCCCATCGGCCGATTGTCCCGCGTCGATCTGGAGAGTTCCTTCGCCGCAGGAAATGGTCAGGGGGGTGGTGCTGATGACCGTGCCTGGCGTCTCGCCGTGTCCGCCGGTCGTGACGGTGGCATTCCAGATCTTGACCTCGCGCTCACCCGCCCAGGTGAAGGCGCCGGGCCATGGGTGCGTCACGGCTCGAATGAGGTTGCGGATTTCCGTCGCGGATCGATTCCAGTCGATCAAGCCGTCTGCCGGGGATCGGCCTGGGAACACCGTTGCGGCGGCGGGGTCCTGTGGTGTCGCGGTGAACGAGCCGTCGCCGATGGCCGGGAGGGCTTTCGCCAGGAGTTGACCGGTGGCGGCGACCATTTTTTCGGTTAGCGTCGCGGCGGTATCCGCATCGTCGATGGGAAGCGGGATCTGCGCGACGATGTCGCCGGCGTCCGGTTCCATCGTCATGTGGTGAAGGGTGACGCCCGTTTCGCTGGCGCCCTCGACTAAGGCCCAGTTGAGTGGCGCGCGTCCTCGAAACTTGGGCAGGAGTGATGCGTGGAGATTGAAGCATCGATCCGGACAGATCGACAGGACATCGCGGCCGATCATTCGTCGGTAGTGCGCGGACAGGATGGCGTCGGGTTTCATCTCCCGAATGCGGTCGATCCAGAGGGGGTGGTTCGGAGATTCTGGCGCGTGGACCGGGATCCCCTGCGATGCCGCGGTTCGGGCGACCGAACGGAACCAGTTGCCTTCTCCGGGATCGTCGCGATGCGTAAAGACCGCGACGACCTCATCGCCGGAAGCGATCAAAGCATCAAGGGCGGCGGCGCCAATCTCGTGGTACGCGAAGAGGACAACCTTCATAGAGAGATTCCTGTTTCGATGATGACACCATGGGAGCGCTGGTCGGTCTCGGGGGTCGATCGTTCGATCCCGGAATCGCCAGCGATTCGGTCAATGAAGTAACGAGGTCGGCCTCGGACGTCGTGGTAGACCCGGCCAAGGTACTCGCCGAGCAAACCCATTCCAATGAACTGCGCGCCGACGAAGATGAAGAGGATTGCGAACAACGTGAAGACGCCGTTCTCGGCCCATTCCGCTCCGAAGAAGATTCGACCGGCGAGAAGGAGTATGCCGAAACTGAAGCCACCCAGCGCAATGGCGACACCCGCCCAAGAGAGCAGTCGCAAAGGCGTCGTGGTCATGCTGGTCAGTAAGTCGAATTGGAGATTGACTAACTTCCAGAGGCTGTACTTCGATTCGCCGGCGGCCCGTTCGGCGTGGCCGACCTCAATCTCCGCGGCTCGTTTGGCAAAGGTATTGGCGAGTACCGGAATGAACGTGCTTCGTTCACGGCATTGCAAGATCGCGTTGATCACCGGCCTTCGGTAGGCGCGGAGCATACAGCCGTAATCGCGCATGGCGACGCCGGTTGATTTCTGGACCATCCAGTTGATGCACGCCGAAGCCTTCCGTCGAAACCAGGAGTCCTGGCGATTTCGTCGAATGGTCCCGACCACGTCGTTGCCTTCTTCGATGGTCCGAATGAGGTTCGGAATCTCCTCGGGAGGATTCTGGAGATCGGCATCGAGGGTGATCACGATGTCTCCGCGGGCGTGGCTGAAGCCGCAGATGATGGCCGCATGCTGGCCGTAGTTACGATTCAGAATAATGGCGCGGAGGTGGCCTCCGTAGAGTTCGGCGGCGGCTTCAAGGCGGTCCGTCGAACCATCGCGACTTCCGTCATCGACGAGGATGACCTCCCAAGGGTTGGGGAGGTTTTCACAGGTGGAGACCACGCGCTCGAGCAGCGCGTCGAGGTTCTCGATTTCGTTGTAGACCGGGATGACCACGGAGACTGATTCGCTCATGCAGGCACTCCTCGGCTGGATGGGACGGCGTTTCGAATAGACGCAACGACCTCTTCAATATCTGCGTCGGTCATTCCGGGGAAGAGCGGGAGCGAGCAGATTCGATCGCTGTTCCATTCGGTATTGACGAGATCGGCCCCTCGCCACCGGTCGGGATGGTCGACGAACCACTTCTGGGTGTGAACCGCACGGAAGTGGATGCCGGTGCCGATGTTGTCCGCTTTCAAGGCGGCCATAAACGTCGAACGGTCGATGCCCGCGGCGTCAGGGTCGACGCGGACGATGAAGAGATGCCACGCATGTCGGTCGGTCATCTCGGCGTCGCCGAGTGGCGTCAGCCCCGGAATCGAGGCGAGGCGCTCTCGATACTGAATGGCGAGTTCACGACGTCGATCGATGAATTCGTCAAGGCGATGGAACTGCGAGAGCCCGAGGGCGGCATTCATGTCGGGCAGGTTGTACTTGAATCCGGGCTCAAGAACCTCGGCCTGTGGCGAGCGACCCTGTTGCCCACGCTCCCACGCATCCACGCCGAGACCGTGGAATCGCAAACGCCGGATGTTTTCTCCGAACGCGTCGTCGTCGGTGACTAACACGCCGCCTTCGCCACTGGTGATCGTCTTGATCGGGTGGAGGCTGAAGATCGCCGTTCCAACTTGGCCGACCTCTTCGCCATCTTTTCGGCGAGTGCCGATCGCGTGGGCGGCGTCTTCGATCACCGGGATGTCATGGGCGATGCCGATTGCTCTGATCGCCGCCATGTCGATCGCGGCACCGGCGTAGTCGACCGGGATGATGGCCCGCGTCCGATCGGTGATGGCGGCCTCGATGGCCAGAGGCGAAGTCATCAGCGTCTCGCGATCCACGTCCACGAAGACCGGCGTAGCCCCGAGTCTGACGATCATGTTCACGGTGGAGACCCAGGTCATCGAGGGGGTGACGACTTCATCACCGGGTCCGATCCCCAGTGCGACCAGTGCGAGGTGCATGGCCGCGGTGGCGCTCGTCGTGGCAACGGCAGTGGACGTTCCGAGGCGATCGGTGAACGCAGATTCAAGTTCCGCGCACTTCGCGCCCGTGGTGATCCAACCGCTCCGCAGAACGTCGGTCACGGCCTTGATATCCTCATCACTGATCGAGGGACGGGCGAAGGGAAGGAATTCGCTACGCATGATTCGACGTTCCTCCAATTCGAACGATGGTATCAGATGAAGGCTCAATTGAACCGTTGATTACAGGATCTAGAGCCTCAATTTTTCCGCGATTTTGGGTGGAGTTCAATGTCCCCACGAAGAAGCAAAGCCGATCCGGCGACGCCCCAAGTTAGTTCTAGGCATCGGTAAAGCAGGAGCATCGCGACGATCTGATTCACGCTCGCAACGCCTGTGCCGGCGAGCAGTCCGATACCCACGATTTCCATCACGCCGGCGCCCTGCCAGGTGATCGGGATCGCGCCGGCGATGAAGATGATCGGCATCGCGACTAGAACCGCGGGGAGTTCGTGTCCGACTCCGATCGCCCATCCGCAACATCCGGCTGCCGACGCGAGGAGAATTTGTACGACTACGGAGATCGAAGTCGCGGAAACCACCGCGCTCGGGTGGCTCCCGTAGGCGCGAGCAGTCTCCAGAATTCGGGTCGGCAGTCCTCGTCCGATTCGATCGATCGATGATGGGATTCGTAGCCATCCGCGATCAAGGGCGAGGATCGCGAAGACGGTCGTGCACACCGTCACGACCGCGATCCAACCGGACCACCGTCCGATGTCTTGTGCGATTTCCGTCTCCATCGTGAACAGGCCCGCTGCGGCCGCAAGCAGGACGAGTCCAGCCAATCCGGTGATGCGGTCGAAGACCACGCTCATCACCGCATCCAACCGACGGCCACTGCCCTTGGCCGCACCCCACGCCTTGACGACATCACCGCCCTCGGTGCCCGGGAGGAAGAAGTTGCAGAAGGCGCCGACCATGACCAGCCGGAACGTTCGGACCCAGGTCGCGGGAATTCCCCGGCATCGCATGAGGATCCACCACCGGGTCGTTTGGAGTGGATAAATGCAGCCCGAGAGCCCTAAACCGACTGCCAGCCAGAACCAGTCGGCATTGCCGAGGACTCGGAGTAGGCCGGGTTGCACCCAGGCCGACGGGACGATCATGCTGCGATCATCAATGGTGGTGATGCGAACTCGATCGGGATCTTCGTCGGTGATCTCGGTGACCCGGAGTTCCACTGCCGTAGGGCTCACGTTTCCGTCGATGCCCGCTTCGCCCGGCGGAATTCGGACGGTGCTCCGCCAGTCGACGATAAAGGCGATGACTGCGACGCCGACGATGACGAGGAGGAGACGAGCGGCGGTGAAGAGGTGTCGTTTCATGGGCTTGGGCCCGTGTCTTCACGAGTCGGACGGGCGCAGTGGGACTCATTCGTTGAGGAGCACGACATCTGCGGGGTCGATCGCTACCTCAAGTGCCGTTCCCGTGGCTCGAAGGACTCGCGGATGAAGTTCCAGCACCTTCAATTTGGTGTTCCCGTCACCTTGTAGTTCCAACTGGGCCGTCTCGCCAAGGAACATCGATCGGCTCAGGGTGGTGGCCGCCCGGTTCCATTCGGCCGGAGCCTTGGCCACGTCGTTGGTGGGATCGATGATGCGAAGCGCTTCGGGTCGAAGCGAAAGGGAGATGGTGTCGCCGATGGCGCTGTTTTCAAGCACTCTGCTGGAGCGGAGTCGCCCGAGGGCGCTTGTGACGGTGGTGCCGTCAGTTCCGATGGATTCCACAGTTCCTTCGACGAAGTTGGTTTCTCCGAGGAAACTCGCCGTAAATCGACTGTTGGGCCCGTCGTAGAGCTCACGAGGTCCGCCAGTCTGCACGATCTTGCCGTCCCGGAGGACCGCCATTTGATCGGCAAGCGACAAGGCCTCCTCTTGGTCGTGGGTCACATAGATCGTGGTGATCTGGGCGTCGTCGACGATTCGACGAATCTCGCTTCGCATTTCGAGTCGGAGTTTGGCATCGAGATTTGAGAGTGGTTCATCGAGGAGTAGCACGCTCGGTCGAAAGGCGAGGGCTCGGGCGAGGGCGACTCGCTGCTGTTGACCGCCGGAGAGCTGAGTGGGCTTTCGATTCTCGTAGCCGTTCATCTGCACGAGTTCGAGGGCTTCGCCCACCCGGCGTTGGAGGTCGGCATTCGGCACCTTTCGCACTCGGAGCCCGAAGGCGACATTCTCGAATACGGAAAGGTGTGGCCAGAGGGCATAGCCCTGGAAGACCATTCCGGCATCGCGTTTCTCGGGTGGATGCTTCGTGACCTCGCGGTCGCCGAAACGGATCATGCCGGAATTTGGCGTCTCAAAACCCGCGATCATGCGGAGGAGCGTGGTCTTGCCGCAGCCGGACGGGCCGAGCAGGAAGAACAGGGTCCCGGCTTCGATCCAGAGATCGACGCCGGCCACCGCGACGGTGGAACCGAATTTCTTGACGAGGTTGACGACTGAGACGCCGGTCATGCTGAAGGGAGGGTACCGAACTGTCCGGCCCGTTGGGGTCTTTGGTCCTGACGAATGGGCGATCGAGTCGTGTTCCTTGTCGATGAGCGGTGGAAAGAACGATCTTTCTTGGCCGTCCGGGCAACTTGTCGATTACCCTCCACAGCCCGACCGAGGAATCCTGATGACCGACCCCTCCACCATTCCAAGCCAGACACCCCCTGCAGAGCAGGCAGAATTCACTGGTGCCTCCATCGATCGGCTGCGGAAGTTGCGTTGTCGGCCCGAGCGGAATCTCACAATCACCGCGACGGTTGACCAGTATCGACGCGAAGCGTCGAAGTCCCGGCGGGGCATGGGGAACTTTGTGGATGCCTGGGAAGCGGTCGTGCCGGCGGAAATCGCGGCGACCTCTCGAGTCCGTGGCGTTCGAGGTGGAATCGCTCGGATCGGGGTCGTTGATTCCGCCACCAGCTACGAGATTGATCAGAAACTCCGAGGCGGAATGCTTGCGGAGCTTCGGCTTGCCTTTGGTGGAACACTGCGGCGGGTAAAGTTGGAAATCGACGGGTCACTCTCGAAGTAGACCTATAGGTTTTCCGGATCAGCCGGGGCGGACATCTCCATTGGTATTTAGGAACTGACGCATCGCTGCCAGGGTTTCTTTGCTCGCGTGATGTTCCATTCCTTCCGCATCATGTTCCGCAGTCACATTAGAAACCCCGATCCGCTCTAGAAATGCCACGATGATCTCATGCCGTTCTCGGCTGGCGGCGGCCATGTCAAGACCACTTGCCGTCAATCCAACCGGACCATACGGCTGACGGTCGATCAGCCCAGCGTCCGTCAGCCGACTCAGAATCTTCGTGACGGTCACATGGCTGACCTGCATGCGTTCTGCGAGGTCTTTCACCCGGCAGGAACCGGACTTGATACCGATGTCGGCGATTGCCTCGACGTAGTCCTCCGCCGTTTCATCGGCATGATCTCGTCGAGTTTTGGCGAATGAATTTGGCCGATTTGGCATTGAAGATTCTCGCCGTCCTAAGTTCTCTCACCGTGAGCTGATCGCTCCGTGCATCACGGGTTCTTGACGACATGACGGTCATCGTGTAACTTGCGTTGCGAATTGTAGCCAATGCTACATTTGGTGACCACTGACCGATCGCTTGGCGATCTCAAATACCCAAACAGTATATCGCTGGAGTTCCGCTTCCATGACTCACGTTCTCTGTGTTCTCGATGACCCTGGCGTAGATCACGAATCCACGCTTCCGTTCCAGCATGTCCGATCGATTCGAGTTCTCGCGTCGATCGTGGCTGGCTGTGTAGGCCTGTGTGGTGGAGTTGGGTGCAGTGATGCAGAGTCACAGCCGCAATCCATGAAGCCTGTCCCCGTCGCTGATGCCGGATCACCGCTGGTGCTGGTTGCGACGACTGGGATGATTGGAGACATGGTCGATTCGATCGCAGGTGATCGTGGATCGGTGGCCGTCTTAATGGGCGAGGGTGTGGATCCCCATCTGTTTAAGCCGACCGCCTCTGACGTTCGAGGTTTGCTTGCCGCCGACGTGGTATTCCACAACGGACTGTTTCTAGAAGGTCAAATGGGGTCGATTTTAAGCCGCGCCGAAGGGCCACTGGGAGTTGCGGTGGCGGTCACCGAAGGTCTCCCGGAGTCAAGCCTACTTCGACCCGACGGAGCCGAGGCGCACCCCGATCCTCACGTGTGGATGGATGTGCAGGCGTGGTCGTCGACGATCGTGCCAATCGTCGCCTCGCTCTGCGAAGTCGACCCTGACGGATGCGATTCTTTCCGCGCGAATGCGGCGATCTTGGAATCGGAACTCAGGGAACTGGATCGGTACGTTCGTGAGGTTGTCGGTTCGATTCCGCCGGAGTACCGCGTTTTGGTCACGGCTCACGATGCCTTCGGCTACTTCGGTCGGGCGTACGGGCTCGAGGTCATGGGAATCCAGGGGATTTCGACCGAAAGCGAGGCTGGGCTCGCGGACATGAACCGATTGGTTCAGATGCTTGTCGATGACTCGATTCCGGCGGTATTTGTCGAATCCAGCGTTTCCGAGAAGAACGTTCGCGCTCTGGTAGAGGGCGCCGCCGCCCAGGGACATCAGGTGATCATCGGTGGTGAGTTGTTCTCTGATGCCATGGGCGCTCCTGGATCATGGGAGGGGACTTATCCCGGCATGATCGATCACAACGCCTCGATCATCGCGGGTTCGCTGGGGGGTACCGTCCCGGATGGAGGGTTCAGAGCGCGGGGCCAAACCGACCGGCGGGAAGATTCGAAAACGGAAGCGCGCTGAAGTGCCACTTCACCATCGTGACCGAAATCCTCCAATCGGCCCAGAACATGATCCGGATGCGGCGTTGTCGATCCATGACGTGACTGTCGCCTATCACCGTCGACCCGTCCTCTGGGATCTTGACCTCGATATTCCAAAGGGGGTGCTTGCGGCGGTGGTCGGACCGAATGGTGCCGGTAAAAGCACCATGATCAAAGCATGTCTTGATTTGGTTCCACGGGTGAGTGGTTCCATTCGCTTGCTCGGTGACCAGCTTACCGCGGTCCAAGGTCGGATCGGATACGTGCCGCAACGCGAGACGGTCGATTGGGATTTTCCTGTGTCTGCGCTCGACGTCGTCTGCATGGGCCTTTACCGCAAGATCGGTTGGTTCCGGTCGGTTCGAAGGCGTCATCGGAATGCGGCGATGGAGGCGCTGGATCGCGTCGGATTGACCGACTTCGCCGACCGCCAGATCAGTCGTCTCTCGGGCGGTCAGCAGCAACGGGTGTTTCTGGCGCGGGCCCTGGTTCAGGATGCGGACCTCTACTTCATGGACGAACCGTTCGCGAGTGTCGATGCCGCGACCGAGGAAGCAATTCTAGAAGTGCTCCGATCACTCCGCGACGCGGGGCGTACCGTGATCGTCGTGCACCATGACCTTCAGACGACTCGAGACTACTTCGACTGGCTCGTTCTTCTCAACACCCGACTCGTGGCGGCAGGCAGCATTGAGGAGACTTGGACACAGGAGAATCTCCGGGCAACTTATGGCGGACGGCTCACCTTGCTCGAAGCGGCCGGATGGGCGATGGGGACGGCCGGTTCGGGGCAAAGTCATTCATGACTGGTGGGCTCTGCTCGATCTTTGCAATGGGCACGCCGTCGCTCGCCGCCGCGTCGACGGGCGGCGAGGACTTTCTTCGGATCCTCCTCTTGCAGGATTTCAACACCCGAGTGGTCGTGGCGGGTGCCATGCTCTTGGGCGCCGTGGGTGGAGTTGTTGGGACCTTTCTCTTGCTCCGACGTCGCGCGTTGATGGGCGATGTCATGGGGCATGCGATGCTCCCAGGGGTTGCGGCAGCTTTTCTGGCCGTCCAGGCACTTGGTCTTGAACGCTCGCTTCCGATCCTCTTACTCGGTGGTGGAATCGCGGCGATTCTTGCGGGTCTGGCCGTGATCGGACTCCGTCGCGTCTCGCGGCTTGATGACGACGCCACGATGGCCATCGTTCTTTCTGGTTTCTTTGGTCTGGGTGTGGTGCTGCTGTCGGTGGTGCAGTCGAGTGGTGGTGGTGGCCAGGCCGGCCTCGAGGACTTCGTCTTCGGGAAGACCGCGTCGATGGTGACAAGTGATGTGGTCGTAATTGCGATCGGCGGACTGCTGGCCACAACGGTCGCAGTGCTCTTTTTCAAAGAATTCCGCCTGCTCTGTTTTGACGACGCGTTTGCAGCGAGCCTTGGCCAACCGGTCATGGGGCTCGATCTGCTCCTTCTCTCGATGACCGTAGTGACCGCGCTCGTAGGCTTACAGGCCGTGGGCCTGATTCTGGTCGTGGCGCTCTTAGTCATCCCAGCGGCAGCAGCACGGTTCCTGACCGATGATCTCCGGTGGACAGTGGCATTTGCATCACTCATCGGAGCGCTCGGTTGTTGGCTGGGTGTGACGCTGAGTGCTGTGGCGCCGGGGCTGCCCGCCGGCGCGATGATCGTCTTGGCTACCGCGGGGCTCTTCGTCGTCGCGTTGTGTACCGGGCCGAAACGTGGACTGCTGCCTCGCTGGTCGTTGCGTCGATCACTTCGTCGCACCGTCGGTCGTGATCACCTCCTGCGGGCAATGCTGGAGTGCCGCGAGGTGACAGGAATTGGTGAGATCACCGCCGATGCGTTAATGATCAACAGATCCTGGTCTCGGCGTGACCTGTTCGGCCTTCTTCGTGTGGCACGCCGGGCAAGCGAGGTGGTGCAGATTGATGGTAATCGCTGGAGGCTCACCGATCGAGGAGAGATCGAAGCGGCCGCGATGGTTCGAAATCACCGGCTCTGGGAGCACTATTTGCTGGAGTATGCGCACCTCGCGCCCTCCCACGTCGATCGGGCGGCAGATCGGATTGAACATGTTCTGGATCCGGTGCTCGTGCGGCGGCTCGAAGCAGAGCTCGGTGCTTCAGTCGAAACAGAACCGCCCGCCAGCCCTCATCCACTTTCCACGGAGCCGCCATCCGAAGATGCCCTCTCGAATGAGGAGGGCACCTCGTGACCATGCTGGTTCCCGACTGGCAGTGGGGGTACGACGGGTGGATCGTTGCGATCACCGCCATGGTCGCGATGACCTGCGCCATTCCTGGCTCTTTCCTCCTAGTACGTCGTCAGTCGATGCTCGGCGACGCGGTCTCCCATGCGGTCCTGCCAGGAATTGCGATCGGATTCCTCGTTAGTGGAACGCGAGATGGAGGTTGGATGCTGGCGGGGGCGATCGTGGCGGGGCTGGTGACGGCGATGCTCACGCAGCTTCTTCGCAGCGTGGGAGGTGTTGATCGAGGCGCGGCCCTTGGCGTTGTCTTCACCACGCTTTTCGCCCTGGGGTTGGTGCTCATCGTCCAGGTCGCCGATTCCGTGGATCTGGATCCTTCTTGCGTTCTCTATGGCCAAGTCGAACTCGCCCCCCTCGATGTCGTCGACGTGGGTGGCTTTCGGGTTCCTAAGGCCGTCCCTTGGCTTTTGGGCGTCCTCGTCGTCACCGTGTTCATCGTGCAGGTCATTTGGAAGGAACTCCTCGTCGCTTCTTTCGATCCCGCCACCGCCGCTGCCCAGGGCGGCAGGCCGAACCTGATGCAGCAAGTGCTCATGGTCTTGGTGGCGGCGGGATGCGTGGTGGCCTTCGAGGCGGTCGGGAGCATTCTGGTGGTCTCGCTTTTGGTCGCGCCCGCGGCCGCCGCGAGGTTGGTGACGAATCGGCTTCGGCCAATGATGTTGGTCGCCATGTTGATCGGCGTCCTGGCCGCGGTCGGTGGTCATCTTTCCGCCTTGTTGGTGCCAAGAGGGCTGGGCCTCGAGACCAAGG
>Ga0222662_1000190_pt1 | contig 57138 bp, 60 predicted proteins | sample AntAcemetagen600_FD_179821 | JGI IMG/M metagenome (GOLD analysis project Ga0222662, IMG submission 179821) | Saline water microbial communities from Ace Lake, Antarctica - #600 | ecosystem: Environmental > Aquatic > Non-marine Saline and Alkaline > Saline | place: Antarctica: Ace Lake... | reverse complement strand
GCCTTGGGGTCAGCCATCAAACGAGCCTTCAAGGCCTCGTCCTTCCAGCACGCCGCAAACAGGGACGCGAGTTGGTTCTTCTGCTCAGTCATGGTCTTTGGCCTTTCGAATAGCCGTGTCAAAATGGTGGACTGGATTTGTCCAGTCAACATGCGTCAACAGGTATCTCCAAACTTAAAATCCCCGCCGTGTCCACAAGAACAATAGTCCTTTATTTGAAGAGATCTACCATTGGGACCACCCCCCGCCGCGCTACTCAACTCTTCATCTGAGAGCGTCAAGTGACCGGCGGGCGGTGCAGGCATCGTGATGTGCACGCAGTTGTCGGCGTTCTCCACCACCTTGACATCCATCCCATCAGGGACATCCATGCCGTGTTCAGCCAGGACCGCCTTGGGGTCAGCCATCAAACGAGCCTTCAATGCCTCGTCCTTCCAGCACGCCGCAAACAGGGAGGCGAGTTGGTTCTTCTGCTCAGTCATGGTCTTTGGCCTTTCAAATAGCCGTGTCACAATGGGTGGACTGAATTCGTTCAGTCAACATGCGTCAACAGGTGAACGTTTTTGCACGGCAAGAGGCATACCCTTTACCCCCCGCCGCGTTGCTCAGCTCTTCATCTGAGAGTTCCATGTGACCGCTGGGCGGTGCAGGCATCGTGATGTGCACGCAGTTGTCTGCGTTCTCCACCACTTTGACATCCATCCCATCAGGCACCGGCATGTCGTATTCGGCCAGGACGGCCTTGGGGTCAGCCATGAAGCGAGCCTTCAGGGCCTCGTCCTTCCAGCAGGCGGCAAACAACGATGCGAGTTGGTTCTTCTGCTCGGTCATCACTCCAGCCTTCAAGTCCCAGGTCATGTGCTACCCCCCGCGCAGTTGCCCCAAAAATTTACGCACCCATCATAAGTCGTACCCCCCGCGCAGTTACCCCCCGCCGCGTTACTCAACTCTTGATCTGAGAGTTCCATCGAGCCGCTGGGATCTGCAGGCATCGTGATGTGCACGCAGTTGTCGGCGTTCTCCACCACTTTCACATCCATCCCATCAGGAACCGGCATGTCGTATTCGACCAGGACGGCCTTGGGATCGCTCATGAAACGAGCCTTCAAGGCCTCGTCCTTCCAGCAGGCGGCAAAAAGGGACGCGAGTTGATTCTTCTGCTCAGTCATGGTCTTTGGCCTTTCCAATAGCCGTGTCAAAATGGTGGACTGGATTCGTCCAGTCAACATGCGTCAACAGGTGTGATCGGGCGGGATTGTACGAACTCAAGCCAACGGAACGTCATCAACCATACCCCGACGAAGGCCATTGATACGCCAGAAACGACGGCAATGTTCGCGAATGGGGTCGGAAAGCCAGGGTGAGCGGGGAGTCGTCTCTGGCACCGCTGCTGCCACCGTCGAGTCAACGCAGCGAGGAGACGGCGGAGCCGTCCCCGCAGCGATCAAGCCAAGCTGCCACCGCCTCGCAACGGGAATTTGACCGCAGAAACCCACGTCGGACGCCGTTGAGCGGGGCTGTCGTCACGAACCTGGCGTGCCTCTGGTCGCCGTGCAGGTGTGAAGAGGCTTTGATGGTGATCACGCGTCTTTGGCTTCGAGGCGAATCGACGCTTGCGATCCATCTCCGATCGAACCCCGGCGAGAATACGGCAACCCCAGTTGGCCGATCTCGATGAAGGACCGGGCTTGCGAGCCGGTTGCTCCACCACTTGACACCAACCCGTTCGATCTTCCCATGGGCCCGATCGATCGCGTTTCCACCTGATGGAGAAAGCGATCGGCGATAGGATACGCCGCCCTATCCCGAGAACCGCTCACCATGACCGACGAAACCTCGCATCACGCCACCTCCGCCCAGCCGAATCGACTCTGGTATGCCAACCTGATTGGCCTCATCGTCCTCGGCCTCTTGGTGCTTGCCCCACTCGTGGTTGATCTCCAGGGAGAGAACCCGGCCACGCCGGTGGAATTGGAAGCGGCAGCCGCTCCGGACGGATCCATGTCAACCGAATTGGCTGACGCCGTGGCCGAAGTTGACAAGTCGCATGACGACCACCATGACGTCCCTCCCTACTGGCAAATCGGCACGATTCCATTTGTCTTGCTCCTCCTTTCAATCGCAGTTCTCCCCCTTCTCCGTAAAACCATGCACTGGTGGGAGGACAACACGAATCGATTGGCGGTCGCGTTGGGCGCGGGATTGCTCACCATGCTTTTCTATCTGGTGGTCGACGGCCCAACCGCGGCACTTCTCGCGACCGAACATGCGATCCCGGGCGAGTACGTCCCGTTCATCATGCTGCTGTTCTCGCTGTACGTGATCTCAGGCGGCATCTCGATCACCGGCGATCTCAAAGCAACCCCAACGGTCAATGCGACCTTTATTCTCGTCGGCACCTTGATCGCGAGCTTCATCGGGACGACCGGGGCGAGCATGCTGTTGATCCGGCCCCTTCTCGAAACGAATCGCGAGCGGAAGCACGTTGTCCACACGGTTGTTTTCTTCATTTTCCTGGTCAGCAACATCGGCGGCACGCTCCTGCCCATCGGTGATCCCCCGCTCTTCCTTGGCTATCTCCGCGGGGTCCCCTTCGACTGGACACTCATCCTCTGGAAGGAATGGGCGCTCCTCGGCGGCCTCCTCATCTCGGTCTACTGGATCTGGGATCAGATCATGGTCAAGCGGGAAACCACCCTTGATATCCTTCGCGACGATGCCATCCGTCGCCCGCTCCGGATGAGCGGAAGCATCAACATCCTTCTGCTGCTTGGAGTGGTGTTCGCCGTCGCGCTCCTCGATCCGTCGAAGCCGATTCCAGGAACGGATATTCATGCGTTTCCGTTCTGCCGTGAACTGGTGATGCTCGGACTCGCCGGGGCCAGTTTGGCGGTGACCCCGAAGGGCATCCGGGAATCGAACCGATTCAACTATCACGCGATCATCGAGGTCGCCGCGCTGTTCATCGGAATCTTTCTGAGTATGCAGGTGCCGCTCGCGGTGCTCAAAGCCAACGGCGCCGATCTGGGGCTCGAGAGCCCTTCGCAATTCTTCTGGCTCACCGGAATTCTCTCGAGTTTCCTAGATAACGCCCCAACGTACTTGGTCTTTTTCCAGACCGCCGAATCGATGACTCTGGAAGGTGGCGAAGGAATTCTCCAGCTTCAGGGCGGTGGGTTCATCCGTGAAGATCTGCTCACCGGGATCAGCCTCGGCGCGGTATTCATGGGTGCGAACACCTATATCGGCAACGGACCGAACTTCATGGTCAAGTCGATCGCCGAACAATCCGGCGTTCGGATGCCCAGCTTCTTTGGTTACATGATCTACAGCATGCTGGTATTGCTACCGGCGATGGTCCTTGTGGACTGGCTCTTCCTTTGAACACTGAAGGAACGAGTCACGACCCGTTCGAACCCCGGAGATAACGATGGCACTAAAACGAGTAATCGTGGCACTGGGCGGATCCGAGTACATGGACGCCGCCGTCTCCGAGGCCTGCCACATCGCCGCCCGCAACGGCGCCGAGATCCTAGGCATCGCGGTCATGGACGAGACCCTGGTCGATCCGGCCGAGCCATCCCCGATGGGTACTGGGTCTGCGGCTGCAGATCTCCGTGCCGAGCGACGCGAGAAGGTCGAAACCGGCATGAGCGAATCGATTGCTCGATTCGAATCAATGGTCGGGGCCGCGGGCATTCCGCATCGCACCCAACGACTCGTCGGAGATGCCCAGGAGGCGCTCACCGACGCCCTTCGCCTCGCCGATCTCGCGATTGTCGGAATTCGACACGCCTTTGATTACGGAACCATTGCGCACCCGGACGATTTCCTTGGCCGGGTCGCCCGCGCCTCGGGCCGCCCGATCCTGGCGATGTCCTCACCCGCGAGACAGATCGATCGCGTCTTGGTCGCCTATGACGGCTCCACCGCATCCGCCAACGCCCTGCGAGCGTTCGCGGTCCTCAATGGCTTCGGCCCCTCCGTGATCCGCGTCGTCCACTGCCACGACGAAGAATCAGACTCCGAAACGCTGCTCGAGGAAGGAATGTCCTATCTGAGACTCCACGGACACACGGTCGAAGGAATGGTACTCGACGGAGACCCTTCAACCGCACTCCTGGAACACGCCGAAGCCTGGACCGCCGACATGCTGGTCATGGGCGCCGTCGGCAGACGCGGACTCTCTCGACTCCTGCTCGGAGACACGGCTTCGTCGATGCTGCAACAAAGCGAAATTCCATTGTTGATTCGCAGCTGACAGCCGTTCGATCGCATTCTGATCGTCGATCAAAGACTGGCATCATCATTCGCGGTAACGAGGCCCCTCTCGCGCACTTCGCCAGCGTCGAACTACTCGTCTCCGTCCGCGTCACGCTTCATCATCGCGTAAATGACGCCCTGGACCACGACCGATTCACCAACGATTCTCCCCGCCCGTTCCGCGGCTCGGGAGAGGCTTTTGAATCGACCACCACGAACCTCACGCTCAAAGTCTTCGAGCGAGTTCTCAATTCCCAGCAACATCGAGGCGACGACCGACCATTCATATCGAGTCTGTGGCCAGTACTCGGAATCTTGTACCAATTCAATTGGGATACCCACTTTCCAACCATCGTCGGTTTCGAGCATCGCCACGAATCCGCCGAAGGCTGGCTCATCATCCCAGAGCACGGCCGCCGTTCCGTCTCCAAGATCGAGTATCTCAACCCGGTCCTCCTGAACCTCAAGAAACCTGAATGGGTCGGCAAGAAAGCCACCGATCACGTCCGTCCAGTCTCCTTCAGTCGCGTCGTTGACCATTCCAACCGCCTCGTCCAGCGAGTCGACCGTTTCCTCCGGAAACTGCCGCTGCAACTCCTCCCCGACGACCCAAAGTCGACCGAGGAGTTCCGAGAGTTTCCCCTTCACCTCCTCGATCGCACTCGCTTCCGTGACACCGTCCTCGAAGGCGATGTCCCGCGGGGTGATGTCGATCAGTTCGGGAAGGCGATCGGCTTCACCGTTCCCAACCATTTCCTTCGCGACCACCAGCACCGACTCCGGGGTTGAAGTGTCGTAGTCCGCACCGCCGCACCCTCCAAGGAGGAGGCCAGGCACACCAATAAGCCAGAGAACCCGCCCAATGTCTCTGTGGCTTCGGGTTCGGTTTCTGGGCTGATCGAGTATTTGATCGTTCGACTGGGGATTCATCGTCGTCTCCGAGCAGGCGAATGGAATCGTGGGCTTCGAACCGTATCATGACCGGATGCAGATCACCGTCAATGGCATCCCGCGGGATACCCCCGTGGAATCCACCGTCTCGACCCTCTTGGACCTTCTCGAACTCACCGGCCGCCCTTGCGCGGTCGAAGTCAATCGCGAGATCGTCCGAAAAGCCGATCACCAAAACCATCGCCTCGCCGCAAATGACGTGGTCGAAGTCGTCTCGCTCGTCGGCGGCGGCTGAGCCGCCCGTTCCTCATCATCGCTATCGCTTCTGCCAGGCCTCGCCTGAATTCCGGACCGCCACCCGCCATGACCATCACCGCCGACCTCGCCATTCCCAATCTTCGCATTGGCCGCTTTAATCTTCGCAGCAGGCTGGTCACCGGCACCGGCAAATACCCAGATGCCCAGACCATGCAGGCAGCCCTGCTCGAGAGTGGCTGCGACGCCGTGACCGTCGCGGTCCGACGTGAACGCCTCGTGAATGCCGACGGCCGTTCGCTGCTTGATGATCTTGACCTTGATCGACTCACCATCCTCCCGAATACCGCCGGCTGCTTTACCGCCGAAGACGCGGTTCGGGTCGCTCGGCTTGGTCGCGAACTGCTCGACCAACTCGACAACCCCGGCAAGCATTGGGTGAAACTCGAAGTCCTCGGTGACCAGACGACCCTTCTGCCTGACCCCGTCGGAACCCTCGAAGCGTGCCGCGAATTGGTCGCTGACGGTTTCGACGTGCTGTGCTATTCAAGTGACGATCCGATCATGGCGGTTCGGCTTCGCGATGCTGGTGCCACCAGCGTGATGCCGGCCGGGAGTCCGATCGGCAGCGGGCGGGGCATTTCGAATCCCGCGGCAATCCGAATCATCCTGGAACTACTCAAGGACCCCGCGCACGGCGGCGATCCGGACTACCCAGTGATCGTGGACGCCGGCGTTGGCACGCCCAGCGACATCACCATCGCCATGGAACTCGGCGCCGACGGCGTGCTCCTCAACACCGGCATCGCGCACGCGAAGAATCCGGTCGCGATGGCCAAGGCGATGCGTCTCGCGTGCGACGCTGGATGGCTTGGTTTCCGCGCGGGCCGGATCCCCAAACGGCTCTATGCGACCGCTTCAAGCCCTTGGGAAGGCGTCATTTCTCATATTCCTGGCGAATGACCATCGAGGGCTTCGAGACGATCCACTGACTGTTGCTCGGCGAACCAACGCGATACGTCGGCAAAATCGATCCTCAAGGCTCACCCCGCACGAAGTCCACGGAGCACCTCTTCGCGCCGCTCCACGTGCCGCTTTCGTACCAAATCAAGGGTCGGCCGAGCGATGCCCGGATCCTCATCGGCCTCGACCAGATTGGAGCAATGCTCTTGAACGAGACCATAAAGGAACTTGAAGGCGTCTCGAGGCTGCTGCATCTGATCGAGCGCGTCCACAACCTCACGACGATCGACGTCTGGGTGAAAGAAATCCATCAGATTCGGCGATGCCTCCGCAATGGCACACGCGTTCAGCCGTGCGTTGCACAAATCAAATAATGTCGCCCCACTCCACGAAAGCTTCTCGACCAAATTCTGCTTGTCGAGCCGAGCTTCTCGAAAGAAATCGGCACTCTCTCGGCTGAGAAACTCACGAAGTTCCAAGGGAAGCAGAAACTTTAAACCCACACCTGGCATCTGAAGAATCTTGTTTCGCAAGAGCGGCCAAACCAATGATTTCATCCGGCTCGGTTCACCCCGAACCATGACCGGTTCGTCGACCCGATCCACGAGTACGACAAGCCCATCGACGCCAAGAATGCCGAGAAGCTGGACAAATTCCTCCATCCTTGCGATCCGCCACTCCTCGCCAGCTGGCGACGCCGGCGGGATCATATCCCTGAGTTTCTCCGGAGAAATTTGCCGAAGCGAGGCGACGAATCCTGCGACGTCTCGGTCGAGCGACCGAAGCCGACGCGCGGCGTCCGCGGCGGTGCGACGCAGTCGGTGCGCGGACCGGATCCCGGCACCGGCCGAGATCAGCGCGGCAAAGAGCAGCAATCCGGCCGGGGACCAGCCAATCCAGTCACTTTGAACCCGACCGAGCAGCACGATGACCGACCATGCCGTCGCGAGGACCAACATCGCAGCCGTTACAGATGACGCGATTCCGACCTTTGATCTTCCGCGAAGGCGAAGTGCTCTGCGAAGTTTCTTGGAGCGGTCACCGACCATTCCGCTCGAGGACAAGCGGTCGTAGAGAACTTGGAGACGAAGAAGGTGGTTCCGATCATCCCGACTGGCGATCCGTATCTTTCGACGAGCCATCGCGGTCGACCCAAAGACCGCTTCTTCGGCTCCGGCACCGCCGATGATCACGTCCACGAGATGCGGAACTGATTTCGCCAAGATCGCATCGAGGTGATCTGAGACCGCCACGGATTGGAACACCGCATTATCGTCTCCGCCATCCACTCTTTTTCGAATGGCCGCCAGCATTGGATTGAATTCATCATGAGCGACGACGAGTACCTGTGATCCGCCAGATTCGCGATTCGATGCGGAAAGAGCCGAGTCGAACTGCATCCGAAGCGCGGTCTTGCCGCTTCCTCGCTCGCCGAACACCACCGCGGACGCCGGAGCATCGAGATCACCAAGAATCTTGGAGAAATCAGGATGTCGAAAATTAGCAGCGATCCGATCAAAGATCACATCCTGCCTCGCTTCCTCACCCCGAAAGGGGTTTCCATCGAGACCATGTCGCTGCAAAAAAAGATCGGTGTTCATGGAGCCTCCTCGTACCGGGCCCGGCTGCTCATCCGACCGGCTTGCCCAAAATTTCCTTGATCCGATCAAACGCCCCGTCACGAGCGGCCGCGTCCACCCCTTCAACGTTCAAACGGAGTAGCGGCTCAGTGTTACTCGGTCGCACGTTGAACCAAGCCTCGCCGAGATCGTAACTCACACCATCCAGCCGAGCCGTTTCGGAATCGCTGAAGATGGCGTCAATGGCGGCTAGTGCCTCGTCTACGTCCTCGACTTTGAAATTGACCTCGCCCGTGGAGACGTACCGTTCGAATGCCGCGAGGCATTCCGATGGTTTTTTCGTCGCGGACGCCACGAGATTACAAATCTCGACCAAGGTGCGGGGGCCACTATCGGTACCGAAGTGGTCACGGAAGTAAAAGTGGCCAGAGAGTTCTCCCCCCAACAATGCTTGATGGTCGCGGAGCGCCGACTTCATGAAGACGTGCCCCACTCGACTCTCGACCGGCGTGCCACCACGCGCTTTGATCACTTCGCGAACCACCCGACTTGACCGGAGGTCGTAGACAAACGCCCCGCCTCGCTTCGCGCGAAGTGCCGTATCGACCATCCACGCGAAGAGCAGATCACAACCGATGCTCCGCCCCGTGTCGTCGATCATCATGCAGCGGTCCGCGTCTCCATCGAAGTAGACCCCAAAATCTGCCCGATGCTCCCTGACCGCGGCACGGGCGAGGTCGAGATTCGAATCGATCAGTGGGTTGGGCTCATGCGTAAAGTCGCCGGTGGTCTTGAAGCCGAGCGGAATGATCTCTAGCCCAGAGACCTCACCGAAGACTTTTGGCACCATGACGCCACCCATGCCTGAAGCCGCATCCACGACCACTCGCAGTCGCCGCTCGCCAGAAACAATCTTCGGATCGAGTGACTTCAACAGGAATGCTCGGTACGCCGCCCAGAGATCTCGCGACTCCAGCCCGCCACCTTCAGGTTTCACTCGCTGCCGATCCGCGATCGCCGCGAGGCGCTTCACTTCTTCGAGCCCAGATCCAGTGCCGACCGGCCGAGCGTTGAGGCCGGAGATCTTGAATCCGTTGTACTTCGCCGGGTTATGACTCGCAGTGACCTGCACGCCTCCCGCCGCATCAAGATGGTTAATCGCAAAGTAGACGAACGCAGTATCGACCATCCCGACGTCAATCACCCGAGCCCCGGCATCACGCATACCTTGCACGAGGGCGTCACGTAGATCCGGGGAACTATTCCGCATGTCCCGACCGACCACGATCGATCGGGCCATCGGATCGAGGCGTCCGGACGCGCCCGCCCTTTGGAGGAGATAGGCGGCACTTGCGTGTCCAACCTGCCAGGCGATCTTCTCATTGAGAGGCTTGGGATAAACGGCCCGAACGTCGTAGGCCTTGAAGACTTTGCCGATCATGGGGAGCGCACTTCCAGAAAAATCCAAGAAACCATTTCCGATGAAAATCGGAGGGTTCTCCACGGAGACGGCCAACACACCACCTTGGGGGCTAAAAAAACGGCGTTTTGGGCCATCACCGCCCTTGTCGGCTTCGATCGATGGTCCCGCAGGATTCCACATTCTAATCGCCGGCCTGCGGACCTGGTTCAATCCCTCAATAAACCGGCTTCACATTGCCTGTAGAGCCCGTTGAAGGTATGCTCATCGCTTCTCCAAAGGTTGACAAATCGTCGATTGGCGGGAAGTAGACCAGACACCTGTGGCGGGTGCGCGGTCGGCCCCTTGGGGCCATTCCAAGACCCGATCGATATCGGGTCGCTTTACTGACTCGGATCAAGCGCCCTCATACGGCCATCTGATCCGCGGAAACGCGGATTCGCCATCGGACAGGAGCCGTCGGGACCGCTGCAGAAAACGACCGCCTCGACGCGGCTCGGAAGGACCATCTCCCACATGTCAATCGTCAAAGAACTTATCGAAGCCGGCATTCACTTCGGCCAGCGTCGAAGCAACTGGAATCCGAAGATGCGACCGTACATCTTCGCAACTCGGAACCAGATCCACATCATCGACATCAAGGAGACCATCAAGGGTCTTCTCCTCGCCCGCAAGTTGATTCAGAAGGTCACCGCGGAAGGTAAGGACGTCGTCTTTGTGGGAACCAAGCGCCAATCTCAGGCTTGCATCGAGAAGTACTGCACCGACATTGGCATGCCCTACGTGACGGAACGATGGCTCGGCGGCACCCTGACCAACTTCAGAACCATTCGCGAACGCCTGAAGCGGCTCGTGGAATTGGAGAAGTTGATTGAGTCGGGCGAGATCCGCAGCTATTCGAAGAAGATGGAATCCCAACTTCTCCGAGAGCAGAAGAAGATCTTCCGAAACCTGAATGGCATTCGGACCATGAACAACCTTCCCGGTGCCATGGTTGTGGTGGACGTAAACCGAGAGAAGAACGCACTCTTCGAAGCTCGAAATCTCGGCATTCCGACCATCTGTCTCATCGATACCGATGGCGACCCCGATCTCGCAGACATCCCAATCCCCGGCAATGACGACTCGATGCGATCGATCGACGTCATGGTTCGCGAACTCTGTGCCGCGATTGCCGAAGGCAAAGCCAAGCGGGCCCAAGAGGCTCAGGAACGCGCCGAAGGCGGCAGTGATGACGAGGAAGACGGCGGCAACCAAGGCCGACGTCGTTCGAGTCGTAGTCAGTTCCGAGCTGAAGATGCAACCCCTGCAGCTGAAGGCGATTCCACGGGACAAGCGACCGCAGAACCGTCCCCAGCGCCGACCGCTGAGCCGACCGCAGAGGCAAGTGTCCCAAGCGAGACCCCCGGAACCTGAGACCACCCGCAGATCGATCGGCGATCTGTGGCCCATGGTGAATTCAATCAATCGCCCGGTCTTCGACCTCAGATCGTCGATCACCGGATTTCCAAGGCCGGGTCTCCCCCGGCCCGACCACGCAAGGAAACGGAACTACCGATGTCCACGACCGACGTCAGCGCCAAAGACGTGATGGCCCTCCGCAAGAAGACGGGCCTGGGCATGATGGATTGCAAAAAAGCCCTCATCAATTCCGGCGGCGATGCCGCGGCCGCCGAAGAAGCGCTTCGCGAGAAGCTCAAGGGCAAGATGGATACTCGTGCCGATCGAGTGGCTGGCGAAGGCTGTATCTCTCTGGTCATCGAGGCTGGCAATGCTGCCATCCTTGAGATGCGGGCCGAGACCGACTTCACCGCTCGAAACGAGAACTTCCGCGATCTTGCAGCCTCGATCGCCAAGGCCTCCCTCAAGGGTGCCGACGGCGCGATCACCATGAATGACGAACTCACCAAGGAATTGGATGAGGTTCGGATCACGACTGGCGAGAACATCTCGATGGCCCGTGGAACGAAACTCAGCGGTGGCAACTTCGCTTCCTACATTCACCACGATTCGAAGTTGGGCGTGCTTCTGCAGTTCGACGGAGCGCTGCCTGATGACATCGCTACTGGCATCTGCCAGCACATCGCGGCGAGTGTTCCTACGCCCATGGCCGTTGACGAGACCGACCTCCCGGGCGATCTTGTGGCCCTCAAGGCTGGCGAAGCCAAGGCCGAAGCCGAGAACAGCGGAAAGCCCCCGGAGATCGCCGCCAAGATCGCCGAAGGCAAGATGCGGAAGTTCTTCGAGGAAGTGACTTTGCTCGGCCAGAAGTACGTTCGGGACGAAACCAAGCAGATCTCCTCACTCGTTCCCGCTGGCACCACCTTGAAGGCCTTTGTCCGCCTTCAAGTCGGCAGCGAGTGACCTCGCCGCTGACTTTCTAGAAAAGCCAATCGAAAGGCCCCGACTCGCACGAGCCGGGGCCTTTTTTCGGTGCCACCATGTCGGTCATTCCAGGCATCCAGTTCGGTGATTTCTTCCGGCCCGCTTCAGCTCAGCTTTCGGCCGGAATCGCGGGCTCTTCAAAGACGGGTAACGGCAACTTCTCGCCGTCCGAGTCGAGCCGCCACCAAGCCTTGAAAGCCGGCGAAGGTCCAAACGTCTCAACCTCAATCTGAAAATCGCTCGCTCCCACCGGAAAGACCATCGCCCCGGTCTCAATCTCCGCCCCCTCCATTGTCGTGACACTTCGCATCTCTTCTGCTTCACGAAGAAACCGTACTCGGCAATCACGAGTATTGGCTCCCAAGCTTGCGAAGGTCACATCCGAGAGGTCCATCTCGACCCGATAGAGGAGTTTAAAAGCCCCGGCCGGAAGGTCGGGCGCCAATGCCTCACCGACTGCAAGATCGAACTCGAAGCCAGAAACTGGGCGGATCACGGTCCGGCCTTCAATGGCAATCTCCACCGTCGCCCGTGGGGTTCGAACAAACGCCGCGCCTGGCTCCAGAGTGAGCGGCGAAAATCGTGGCGGATCCGGAAGGTTCTGCACCCAGAACCAGACCCCGCACGCGGTGATGATGATCCCGATCGAGACCACCAACCACTGCAAGGTCGAGCCGGCTCGTGATGAATTGAGACGTCGCGTGGTCATCTTCCGCATTCCAAATCTCCGACCGAACTGAACGAAACGACCCTTGAGTTTAGCCCCCGACGGAGCAGATTTATCAATTTGATTCAATCAGTTGACGCGCGATTTCTAACCCGATCAACAACAACGCCAAAGCCGCCATCCAAACCAGCGCTACCGGCATACCGACCTTCTCTGGAGCCGGTTCCGGATCCAATCCCGAGGGCTCGAATGAATCGACCATCGTCCGCAGCGCCGCCGCGTCTTCGGTCGAATAGCGGTCCTGAGCGACAAGCAGATGCCCGCGCAAGGCAGTCCGAGAGCAATCCAGCGCCAATGCCGACTCTCGTTCCTCCCAGCAGAGCACGGAAGCCAGAATCCAGGCTTCCCGAACCCGATCACCGCCCTCCGGTTCCGACTCCCGATATGCAAAGACGGCGAGCCGATCGCCCCGAGCGGCGAACGAAGGATGACGCCGAAGGATCATCGCCTGGTGTTCCGCGACTGCGCGGTCCATTCCAAGGGCAAGGAGCAAACGACAGATTCGGATTTGCTCGGGATCCAAAAGGGGCTTCTTCATTGCACGAATCCTACCCGGCAACTCGAACCGTCCCCCTCGGCACCGCTACACTTTGGAGGTCGTCGTCTCGCAAGGATGCGGAGGTTCCCCGATCGTGAGCAGATTTCAACTTCGATCAGCCTATGTCTTGGCCGTGACGACGATGGCTAGCGTCGCCTTCGCGATGCTCTGGTGGTCTAACCTCAGAACCGAAGCCACCGCCGACCAACTCGTACGCCCGACGCTTGGATCGTTTCCGGCAAGTATCACGTCGTCCGAATTCGGCGGTCTGGCGAAGGCACCCCGCCTCTCCTTGGTCGCCGCCCCCCCGAAGGCGACTGCCGCGCAGGAGAAAACACTCGCCGCGAAGGTGCGACGTCTTATCTCTCAAGCCCGAAGTAGCTCTGGCTCGCTCAAGGCCGCCGAGATCGCGGTGAGTATTCGCGCGTGTGATGACGGACCCGGTCCTGGACGTGAGATCATCGCCATCAACGCTGATCGCCCGCTGCTACCCGCGAGCAACATGAAGTTGATCGCGACCGGCGCCGCACTCCACGTCCTCGGGCCCGATTTTGTCTTTGAAACTCGAATCCGCGGGGTTCAAGACACCTTCATTGTGATCGGCGATGGCGACCCATCGCTCGCAGACCCCGCGTTTTTCTCGGCATTGAAGTATCGAGATGAGCATGGTGAGCGTCACGAGCTCGACGAAGAGGCCATCCTTGGATTCTGGGCGGATGCAATCGTCGCCGCAGCGCCACCCGATGGCCGGATCTCCATCCTCGTCGACGATTCGGTCTTCGAAGCCCGACTCTGGAACAACGGCACCAATGGCCGCGACGGATGGAATCCCAACGATCGACTCCGAGCCTTCTCCGCCGAAGTGGCGGGCCTGAATTTTCATCGAAACACGATCCATTTCCGTCCCACCGCCTCCGGGTCGACCCGCCCAAACTGGAACGACATGAGGCCTCGGTTGGATTCAATGCTTCAGACCGCGAAGAATGACTCTGAAATCAGCCGGAAGGAACAAACGGCCTGGATTCTCCGCAGCCCCGAATCTGACCGACTCACGTTTAAGGGCAAAGTGAAGCCTCCGAAAACTGGCCGGCCGATCGCACCTTTGGAAGTCACCGTCCATGATCCTGCGATGCAATTCCTCAAACTGCTTGCGGATCGCGTCACATCGAAGGGAATCACCGTCGAACGGATCGGGCGTACCACCGGTGGGCGAAGCACCGAAGGCACGGACATCGGTCCAGTAGTCCGAATGCCGATCGGTCCGATCATCGAACACTGCAACGAAACAAGTCAGAATCTCTACGCCGAATCGCTTCTCAAAAGAAGCGTTCATACCTTGACTGGCCGTCCTGGATCTTGGGCGGAGGCCGATGCCGCCATTGAGAATATCGCTACATCTCGGCTCGAGCAGAACGCACCTGATTTGATGGAGAACATCCACATCGATGACGGATCGGGGCTCTCCCGTCGCAATCTGGTGACCACCGAGTTTCTCACGGCGTGGCTGGACTCTTTCCACGACGATCCTCAACTCTCCGAGATCTTCATCGAGAGCCTCGCTCGCGGTGGCGAAGAAGGAACCTTGAAGTCGAGATTTCTTGGGCTCCGCGAATCGTCAACCCGAGTGGACGCCAAGTCGGGGTTTATGACCGGCGTCAGTTGCCTCAGTGGGTTCGTCACCGCGGAAGACGGGCGTCGATGGTCATTTAGTATCTTCTGCAACGGATTCAAGGGAGGTTCTCTTCCTTCGAAGAACCTTCAGGAGGCGATCGTGATGGCGATTGCAGATCACATCAAATGATGACCACGATCGATCTCCAGATTCCGACAGATACCGACCCGATCGATCGGGCAGAGACCCTGCTTCGCGAGATCTGGGGGCATGACGAACTTCGAACCCTTCAGCGTGAGGCAGTCCAATCAGTACTCGATGGACGCGACACGCTGCTGGTTCTCCCCACTGGCGGCGGCAAGTCGGTTTGTTACCAACTACCCCCGCTCGTTCGTGAACGCCCCGCGATCGTTCTGAGCCCACTGGTGAGCCTGATGAAGGATCAGGTTGACAGTCTTCGCGCCAGCGGGGTTCCCGCGGCCGCCTTGCACGGATTACTCAGCGAGGAAGAGAAACGACAGGTCCTCCGCGAATTCGTCCACGGTCGCATCCCGGTCCTTTACCTGGCCCCCGAGCGCCTGGCGCTTGGTTCCCTGGTCTCGATCCTCTCCGCCGCCGAACCATGCCTCATCGCCATTGACGAAGCACACTGCATCAGTCAATGGGGCCACGATTTTCGTCCGGACTACCGTCGTCTTGCCAGCCTCCGCGCCCAACTCCCGGGGGTTCCGATGCTCGCCTGCACCGCGACCGCCACGCCTCGGGTGCGTGAGGACATCGTGCAGCAACTCCAACTCGACAACCCGGTCCGCGTGGTCGGCTCCGTCGATCGGCCAAACCTCATCTTTCGCGTCAAACCACGTACCGATGCGGTGGCACAAGTACTTGAAGTGCTCGAACGCCATCCCAATGAGGCCTCGATCATCTACGTACAGACCCGTGCCGAATCCGAACGAATTGCCAAAAAACTTGTCGACCGCGGCGTCAAGGCCTCGTGCTATCACGCCGGTCTCCCCGCGGCCAAACGCACCAAAGTCCACGAGGCGTTTCAGGCCGACCGGCTTCCGGTGGTGGTCGCGACGGTCGCGTTCGGCATGGGCATCGATCGCAGTGACGTCCGGTGCGTCATTCACGCGAATATGCCCAAGTCGTTGGAGCACTACCAACAGGAGGCGGGACGAGCGGGACGTGACGGTCTCGCCGCGGAGTGCGTTCTGCTCCATGCCGCCTCTGATGCGGCCCGATGGCAAGGATTGATCGAACGATCCGCAGAAGAAGCCGTGACCGAAGGCGGCGATCGCGAGACCGTGAATCGGAATACCCGCGCTCAGCTCGACCTGCTCGCAGAAACCTCCGCGTGGTGCCGTGGTCTGGGTTGTCGCCATCGCGCCGTGGTCGAGTACTTCGGACACGAATGGCATGGGGCCGATGAACGCGAAGGCGGTTGTGGCGCCTGCGACGCGTGCCTTGGAGAGATCGAACGTTTGGACGACGCGACGACCGTGGCCCGCAAGATCCTCTCGTGCGTCGCACGACTGGGAACCCTTGGACAACAGTTCGGGGCCGGGCACATCGCGGACATCATGGTTGGCGGCAATACCGAACGAATTCGTTCAATGCGACATGATCAACTCTCCACCTTCGGCCTTCTTCGTGAATTGACCAAGAGCCAGGTGACGGATCTCATCGGGCAACTGGTGGCGACGGGCTGCCTCGGGCGGACCGGCGGCGATCGCCCCGTACTCGCTCTGGTCGCCGATGGCGTCACGGTGCTCCGCGGAGATCGGGAGATCGAATTGGCCAAGCCGGCCCGTGGCAAAGTACAACGCGATCAGCGAGCACCCAAGGGTCGCGATGCCACGGACTGGTCAGGCATTGACCGGCCGCTCTTCGAAGGACTTCGTGAGCTGCGACGCGGCATGGCCGCCGAGAGAAAGGTTCCCGCCTACGTGGTTGCCAACGACGCCGTACTCCGGGATCTCGCCCGATTACGCCCCTCCACATTGGAGGCCATGTCGTCGATTCGGGGGATCGGCCGCAAGAAACTCGTCGAGCAAGGCCCGGAGCTACTCGCGTTTCTCGATGCGTGGTGTCCGGAAAATGGCTTGGCTCGCGACATGCTTGCCTGATTCCGCCGCGTTGGCGTCACCCAGAATTCAGGACTCGGGCTCGTCGAACTGCATCAAGCCGTCGTCCACATCGCCGTTCAGTTCGAGATGAATCAGGCCGGTGTCCTCCTGCCGAACCAGCACTCGTCGTTGCCGGGCAAGCTCGAGAACCGCGAGAAACAGGCCGATCATCGCCCCGCGGCTACGTCCTTCAAAGGCGTCCTGCAATGACAGACGACCGCCGGGTGCATGCGACATGCGATCAATCAAATCCTCCGAGTGCAGACTGATCGGTGTGTCGTCGTACTCGACCGCGTGTTCACCCAGTCGCGTCGGGTCGATCGCGGCCATGATCCGTTCGAATGCGGAGAAGAGATCTCCGGCATGAACGTCGTCGAGCTCGAGCGCGGGCGTCTCCTCGACGTCTTCTTCCGACGACGCCTCACCGATCCGGATGCGGACCGGCCAGCGGGCCGCAAACTCTTCTCGACGATCTTCGAGCCGTCCCGCCGCCGAGCGGTAACGCTGGTAGGCCAGAAGCTGGCGGACCAGTTCGTGACGCGGATCGTCTGCTTCTTCCTCGGCGTCGTCCGAGTCCGCGTCAGTCTCAGCCCGCTTGGGCGAAAGGGTCCGTGACTTCAACTCGACCAGCGTGGCCGCCATCACGAGGAACTCGCCCGCAGCATCAATGTCGAGACGAGCGTCGCTGCCGAGGCTCGCAATGGCGGTCAGGAACTGATCCGTGATCTCCACGATCGGAATGTCGTGGATATCCACTTCCGCCCGACGGATCAGGTAAAGAAGGAGATCGAGCGGCCCCTCGAAGGTGCTCAATCGGACCGTGTAATCGTCCTGAATGGCCATGAGCCCACTGTACCGACCCGAGGGCCGAGTGGCGTCAATTCGTGAGATTCCCGGGCCAGCCCCGTACAATCTTTCACATGTCCTCTGACCCTCGAACCCGTACTGAACCGACCGAAACTCCGGCTGTCGAAGGCTCATTCATCGAGTCCGTCCTGAGGGCCGAAAGCGACGCCATCCAACGGGTCGCCGCCATGGTCGCCACCGCCTCGGCGGACTGGTCCACCGCGATCGACCTGGTCGCCACTTGCGAAGGTCATGTGGTCGTCTCCGGAATGGGTAAGTCCGGACTGATCGGCGCGAAAATTTCTGCCACGCTCTCCAGCCTAGGACGACCGTCCCATCCCCTGCACCCGGCCGAAGCCGTCCACGGCGACCTTGGCCGAATTCGCCGAGGGGACATTGCCTTGCTGCTCTCCTACAGCGGTGAGACTGAAGAAATCGTGGCCCTCGCATCGATTCTGCGAGCTGATCAGGTCCCCTGCATCGGAATCAGCCGTGACGGAAACAGTTCGCTGGGCCGACTCTGCCAGGCTCACCTGGCCCTGGGTGACGTCACGGAAGCTTGCCCGCTGCAACTCGCGCCCACCGCCAGTACGACCGCGATGCTCGCGGTCGGTGATGCCCTGGCGCTCGCCGCATCCCGCCGTCGCGATTTCGATGCCGACGCGTTTCATCGCCACCATCCCGGTGGCATGCTCGGCGCCGGGCTCCGACCGATCATCGAAGTCCTGCGATTCAAGGTCGGTGAGAATGTTGCCGTGGCACCAGACTCCCTCACCGTCGAGCAGGCCCTCGCCGCCGCCGGTAGCGGCCGACGAACCGGTGCCATCCTTCTGGTCGACGCCTCAGGCCGGCTGAGCGGGATCTTTACTGACGGGGATCTTCGCCGACTGGTCAATGCTGATGGCGCCAAGGGGCTCGCACAGCCCATCCGAGACGTCATGACCGCCGATCCCGGCCACCTCGATGCGAGCTCACTCGTCCAGGATGCGGTACGGCTGGTTCGCGAGCGTCGGGTCGATGAGATTCCGGTGATCGATGCCGAGGGTCATCCAGTGGGGATTCTCGACGTTCAGGACCTCATCGCCATGAAAGCCGTCCAGGAGTAATCCTCCCGTGACGACGAATCGGCGAGGCCGACTCACGATCCCTCGCTGGCGTCATTCCGATGAGCAGAGGCCGGGTAGGGCTGAACTCGCCCATTCCCGAGCTCATCTCGGACCATGAATCAAAGTTTTTTTCGGACGGACGCCACCACTACCACCTGTGGTCGAGTGATCAGCCCCACCACCATCGGGTGGCCTGGCCACCCCAACGTCCGAAAATATTGCGTTTTCACCCCGAGCCCCTGAGTTATCCGGTCGACTCACTCCCGATGAGATGCCGAGAACTCTTTCGCCAAGGTTGGGCGGCACCGAACTCGAGCCCTCACTTCCCCCCAACTAGAGCAGCATCTTGATCGCCACGATTTCAGCCCTCAGAGAGAACAGAACATGCCTTCCAAGGACCACCTGATCGAGGCCATTCGCGAATTCAACGGGACCGCTCGCCGAGACTGGTTGAATCAGTTTGATGACGCTTCGCTTCGACGCTACCTCGACCACCTTCTGCATGGACAGGAGCCCAGAGGTGGCGAAAGTCGCTGGATGCGACCGGCTGATTCTCCGGTGATGCTCACTCGCAATGCGAGCTGATCTACCTGATCAACTCATCATGCAAGAAAACAACTCAACGCCCCGTCGCGATCAAGTGATCGAGGCGGGGCGTTGGGTTGTCTTGATCTGGTGATCGCCGCGAGCCGCGGTCAACTGGTTTCAGCGTCGTCCGAATCTCGCATGATCTTGTCGAGTTTTCGTCGAAGCAGCGAAACCCGAAGAAGACTTCGAACTCGGGTGATCAGTTCGAGCTTGTTCACCGGCTTCGAGAGAAAGTCATCCGTTCCGCTCTCGACTGCCCGCTCGTAGTCCGGGACTTCGTTGAGCGCGGTGACCATGATGATCGCGGTGCCTCTGGTCTCCGGATTCGACTTGATCTTCTGGCAGACTTCAAACCCCGACATGCGAGGCATCATGACATCGAGCAGGACAAGATCGGGACGGTCCTGGGCGATTCGTTCCATCGCCTCAATTCCATCCATCGCTGTCTCGGTCCGGCACGGCAGATCGTCGAGATACGCCTGCATCAATTCAAGGTTCTGCTGATTGTCATCAACCAGAAGCACCAGCGCGTCATCAAGTGCTACTTCGATGTCGAGTGAGGCCGCATCCGGTGAATTGGGATTCTCGTGCGTCATGGTTCGATGGTATCCGACCTGCCGATCAAAGGAGATCCGCTCCACGCTTTGGCGGTGCAGGATCGCCGCCCTCGAAGAGATCGAGAATGTCTTCCCGAAGCCGCTTTTCGGAGCCGGGACCAAACCCGGAGCGGACCGAGACCACCCGGCCCTCGGCGTCAATGATCACGGTGGTGGGCAGACCTCGAACCCGGTAAGACCCGGCGGCTTTCCCATCCAGATCCAATATCACCCGAAGACCGTCCACTCGGGGGCCCTGCTCCTCCAAAAAGGCGGCGATTCGTTTTCGCCGAGTGGCCAGATCCTTGCTCTGCTCGCTGGTATTCACCGCAATCACTTCAAGGGGAAGATCATTCTCGACCCCCCACTTCGAGAGTTCAGCGAGCGCGGGCAAGGCCGCACGACATGGTCCGCACCACGTGGCCCAAAAGTCGAGGACGACCACCTTGCCCTTGAGGTCCGCCAGATTGAAGGCATCGTCGGGCCCAAGGCCCGCGAGATTGAGTTCCGGTGCGGTTCGCCCGGGTGCCAGCCCTTCGCCCCGTGGACGATCTCCTGCAGCCAGCGGCGCGGGACGGGCCAATGCCGCCACGCTGTCCACACGCTGACGATCTCGAACCGGGACCTGGAACGCCTGCTCCACATCCGGTACCGGTTCGAATTTGTAGGTGTAGGTGTACTCGAGTTCAATTCCATCCTTGACGAAAAGACCATCGTGAATTCTCACGGACGCGCTGATGGGAAGATCGGTCGCCGGATTCACGTCGATCTGCATCCGCTCATAGTCACTCGAGAGACCAATTCGACGTCGGGGAGTTCCATCGACTTCGACCATCTCGACCGAGGTCGGCTGCAGCCAAGGCGCCCGCGAGTGCAACTGCATGGCGCATTCGGCAGGAATCGGTTCGCCCAGCCCAAGCGCCAACGCCGGCCAAGGAAGATCCGAGAAGGCGTTCAGCAGCGCGTAGTATCGAGATCCGCCGTCGGGATTTTCAAAGAACAAGCCCTCGGAGGAATCGTGGATGGTACGAATCCGGTCATCGGAGAGCACGATCTGAAATCCGTCGAAGGCCCCCGCCATGCCACGGTCTGGCACGAACGTCCAAGCCGCCTTCCGTGCGGGCGCCGTCGCGACATCCTCACCATCGATGGTTGAGACGACCACGGTCTCTCGAATCACCCGCGGCTCGGCACGAACCGCCTTGATGACCGCAGCCAAGGCCTGGGACGCTGCGGGATCTTCGTCCCGCATCTGTGCATTTACGTCACCGCTGGTGCTGAGGAACAGGCCGATGGTGATCATGGCCTGGATGATGGCCGAAGAAGATCGCAGCCGACGGTCCTGTACGCGCGTCGAGTTGAAAGTGATATTCGACATGCAGGCTCCAATACCGAACGCTCTGGGGCGACGCCAACCGACGGCGTCCATCAATAACGAATGGTACGTCGGCGGCGGGCGGCGGAGGCGGAAAGAGAACGCCGGACCGCGATCCTCTGATCGCGATCCGGCGGTCATGAGCTCTTTTCGGACTTCTCGCCGCCGTCGCACGGCGTTGGACTGATCAGCCCTTGTCATTGCCAGCGGCGGTCTTCAACTCCGTCTTCATGGTCTCGACCATGCTGGGATCAAATCCCTGATGGACCACTTCAACCTTGCCATCTCGACCGATGATGAAGCTCGTGGGAATCCCGGTGACGCCGTACTTGGCGACGACCGAGTCATCCGAATCGATCAGGCTTGAGAAACTGAATTTCTGGCCGTCCCAGAAATCCTTGGCAAGCTTGAGCTTTGCCGCAACATCGCCTTGTTCCCAGACGTTGACGCCAAAGAACTTGACCGGCATATCGGCTTCTGCGGCCCACTGGACGACCTGATTGAGGACCGGGAGGCCTCGCTTGCAGGGACCGCACCACGTCGCCCAGAAATCGAGCACCACAACCTGGCCTCGAAGGCTCGCAAGCTTCACGGTCTCTCCGTCGAGTGTCTTCAACTCGAAATCGGGAGCCATCGCGCCGGCTTTGAGTGGCTGCGGTCCAAGACCATCGGGTCCATCAACCTTGGTCTTCCCAGTCGTATCAAAAGTGATGGGCGTCTTCAGCGCCTTCAGGAGTTCATTCTTGATCGTGAATGCCACATCAATCTTGAATTCGGGCGGTGCACCGGGAGGGGTGACCATGAGATCGATTCGATCGATGAGGTTCGTCTTGGCGTTCATGGAAACGACCGCCTTGCCGCCTTCTCCTTCGAGCAATGCCTGTGGCCCGTTCGCTGCCGAACGGAAGCCAGCAAGTTTGGGGTTCATCATGGCACCGAGGCCGAGCATCGCGGGGATTTCTTCAGCCTTGACGTCGGCCTTGCCGAGTCGAAACGGAATCGCAGGGTCGGGCAGGCCACCACCACCGGTGGCCCCGGCGATGATCTCCATCGCGTCCCCATCGACGATTTCCTTGGTGACATATCGCGATTCATCGGCGGGCATCACCATGTAGAAGTTGCTGCCGACCGCGAGCATCCGCATTTGGCCGTCCACTGTGATATCAAAAGCGCCGTTGGCACCCCACTGGGAATCGACCATGGTCTTCTGTTCACCCATGGGCGACTTGACCGCAATCACGATGCCCTCGGTCAACGCCGGCGCATTGCGATACACGGCTCTGGTTTTCACCAGTTGCGCGAGTCCGGCCTTGATTGCTTCGGGACTTCGATCGGCGGTCGTAAAGGCCGCCGGGTCACCCTTGGCTGCCATGGGTGCGGCCGTCTTGGCGTCCCCTGCAGGGGCGTCCTGGACGGTGGCGTTGGCGAGGCCGGTCAGAAAGACACCGGCGGCAAGTGCGGCGGTCAACTGTCGCATAAGAACGAACTCCGAGAAAATGACGCCAAGCGCGTCTGGATGATCGACGCCTGAATTGGCGTCCGGACCGGTTAAGTCCCTGAACTGCATACTGAGGCACATGCCTCAGCAGGACGAGAATCCTACCGGCAAGATTCATCCGAGGTTTCGCCTGAATCCATGCGGATGGCCAAAAAACCGTTGACGACCCAGCCACGGCGGATCTCAGACCTCCCGGAGGGGATCGCTCGACCCCCTGCTGCCACTGATCGCCGCTCGACGGAGCTCCGGCATCAACTTGAGGAGAGGCTCACGGACAAAGTCCCTGGACCACATCCGGGGATGGGGAATCTCCAATCCGGGCTCGTTCATTCGAAGTTCCCCGACCAGCAGAAGATCAAGATCAAGGGTTCGAGGCTGACAGCCCGAGCCACGTCGTCGACCGAAACCCGCTTCGATGGCGAGTAGGCGAGAGAGCAGTTCGCGAGGCGTTCGGTTTGTTTCGCCCGCCAAGACCGTATTGAGGTAATCGGGGTGCCCCGAGGTCTCGCCAGGCGGAAGGACCGGTGCCGATTCGATGATCGGCGCCATCCGGACGCCGCGAACGCCAGCGGTCTTTGCGACCAGAACCCGAGCCCGGGCAATTTGTCCGCGTCGATCACCAAGATTGGCACCGACCCCCACCGCGAAAGGTCGCCACGATCGGACTGAATCGGCGTTCATGACCGAACGTCCCGCTGCCAGAGCAGATCGGATGCATCACCTCGAAGTCGAAGGCGAGTCAATTGCAGGGCGGTCTTCGCGGCCCGATCCCGCACCACCGATCGGCCGCCAGAGAATCGGAAGCATCGAGCATCGATCCCTGCGTCATCTGCGACTGCGACCCAGACGGTTCCGACCGGCTTGTCCGCCGAACCACCACCCGGCCCCGCCACGCCAGAGATGGCGACTCCGTAATCCGCGCCCGCACGGTGTCGAGCGCCGTTTGCCATGGCGGAGACCACCGACTCACTCACCGCGCCATCCAGTTCGATCAACTTGGCATCCACGCCAAGATCCTCGATCTTCCGGTTGTTCTCATAGGTCACCCATCCGCCCGGATACCACTGGCTCGAACCCGGTACCTCCGTAAGCATCGCACCCACTAGCCCGCCGGTACAACTTTCCGCCGTCGCCAAGGTCTGACCGCATTTCGCAAGTTCTTCCCCCAACACCGACGCCAGCGTGTCGTCGTCGCGGCCAAATACAAACGGGTGCCATGCCTGCTCAACCTGCGCCGCAAGGAACTCAATTGAATCGCGATCATCCGGTCCATTCCCACGAATTCGTGCTGAGAGAAGCGACTGGGAGACCGTCGTCGCCACCGGAAAACTGACGTCACGACGCATGAGCGACTCGATCCGCTCGGCGGCGTCGGATTCGCCGATACCAAACGCTCGGATCACGATGGCCGGCCTCGGCGCGTTCGGAAGCTCGACCTCCAGTAGGCCCTCGAGCATCGGCCGCATTTCGCTGGGTGGACCGGGAAGAATCACGACCAGCGTTCGCCCAATTCTGGCCTGTAATCCTGGCGCCGTTCCGTGGGGATTCTCAAGAAACGTTGCCGACTCCGGCCGCATCGCTTGTCGAACGTTGCCCGCCGGCATCACCCGCCCTCGGCCCGCATACCAGGTCGCGAGATGCGCCTCCGCCGCGGGATCCAAGACCAACGGCTCATTCATCGCTTTGGCCAGCGCCTCGCGTGAGACATCGTCAAGCGTCGGCCCCAGCCCCCCCGTGATCACCACCAGATCCGCCAACGCCGTCACGGCGACAATGGCCGCCGCAATGCTCGAGACATCGTCGCCGAGCACCTGATGCTGAAGTACCCGGCACCCGCGGGCTGCAAGTGCCGTCGAGATGGTGCGGCCGTGGGTGTCGAGCGTCTCGCCGGCGAGGAGTTCATCCCCAACCGAAATCGTCACGGCATTGGATATCGTCAAGACAAATTCTCCGACTCATCACCGATTCGAAGCACCCCAATGGCATCCGTTGGCCGCTGCTCATTCCGTCCTGAACCATGAACGAACACGCACGCCTCACCGATTCGGGCAACGCCATCGGCCACCGCAATCGCCGCGGCGATTCGGAGAAACTCTGAGCGAGAGGTGATCGAGGACGTGACCACCGGCCGAACCCCACGCAGGAGACGCATTCGACGCGCCAGTCGCACGTCGTCGGTGAACATGACGATCGGAACCTTGAACCGTTCACGGCTGAGAAGACAGGCGGTGTGTTCATCCCTCGACCAAGCCAGCACCGCGACCGCACCGAGATCAGCGGCAATTCGGCGAGCGCCGCGGGCAATCGCCGGCATCCAGGGATCGGCGATCTCGACCAGAGTTCGAGCCGTCAACTCAGGCGATTCCCGTTCGTCCAGCCACGCTTCCGTGGAGACTGCAATTCGCTGCAACATCTCCACCGCCAACGGCGGATGTCGGCCAATCGCTGTCTCACCACTGAGCATCAGGGCATCGGTTCCGTCGAGGATGGCATTCGCAACATCCGTCGCCTCGGCACGGGTCGGCGATGCTGCTTCGATCATGCTCTGGAGCATTTGCGTCGCGACGATCACCGGTCGTCCGGCTGATACCGCGGCCGAAACGATGCGCTTCTGCACCACCGGAACTTCTGCGATATCCATTTCTACACCCAGGTCACCCCGCGCCACCAAAACCGCGTCACTGGCTTCAATCACGTCCATCAGATTCGCGACGGCCGCTGGACGTTCCACTTTAGCCACGACTCCGGGGAGGATTCCATCCGGATCGATGCCATCGGCGACTTCTGATCGGAGTCGCCGAAGGTCGTCTCCATCGCGACAGAAACTGACCGCCAGAAATTCAACGCCGGCCTTCGTCATGGCGTGCGCGAATTCGAGATCTCGATCGGTGACGGCAGGCAGATCAGGATCACTGTCTGGAACATTCACGCCATTTCGGATCCGGAGGCCGCCACCGGAAGTCACCACGCAACGAACCCGCGTTTGATCACCATCGCCTTCGATCGCGATCACGAGAAGTCCAATGTTTCCGTCATCGATTAAGACCCGGTGCCCAACCTTGACCGCCGACAGAACGCCCCGCACATCGATGCCCAGGGCATCGGTATCGGCGCCGATGAGCTCGTCGGGCCCGACGATGGTCACTTCGGCACCGGTCTCAACACGCTCTGGAACCGTGCCCGCCAGTCTGATTTTTGGCCCCGGCAGATCGGCCATGATTGCGATCGGCACGCCGCATTCCGATTCGACTTGGCGAATGGTCGCCACTGTCTTCAGATGCGTCTGGAGTGAACCGTGGCTCATATTGAGCCGCAGCACACCCGCGCCCGCCTCAATGAGTTGGTGGATTTGCGCTGCGGAGTCGCAGGCCGGCCCGATGGTGACCACGATACGGGTCCGGGGGCCGCCTTTCGGGGCGTTGCGACTCATCCTGCCGGCCTCTGGGCCGCAACGATCGCCTCGTAGACCGAACGAAAATGCCGTCGAGCGATTCGCCGTAGCACTTCGGTTGGATCGGCCTCAACCGGCCAGAGCCCTTCCTCCGCCCATCCACGTCGAAGCCAACCCGCTTTGACCGCGGCGAGTTCATCCACGTTCCCGAGATCGAAAGACGAAGCCCCTTCCCCGGGGATGACGGGGCCAGGAATGATGGGGAACGAATCGAATTCGGCCAACAGGCGTGATAATTCGGGATCACTCACCGAGGACGCGGTCACCAGGCCTTCGGCATTCTGCGGATAACCAGGATGCGAGGTGATCGCCCGCCAGGCATCTTGGAGTGCCTCGGCTTGATCAAGCGCCATCGCCCGAAACAGCGGCGCAATAAAGGCTCGCATCGCTCGATTAGGCGCCGCGACCGGCGTGGCGATCGTCCATGGGTCGACCTTGTCGACGAATCGAACAAAATCATCGCGGTACATCGACCGCCGAATGGGAAGCCGTCGAAGTTCGAAATCTGTTGGTCCAAGACCACTGGAGGTCACTGGGAATTGCCACAGAGCTTGACCTTCTCGACTCAGTACAAAGTCGATGAATCGACGAGCGAGTTCCGGATTCGGGGCGCCCGTGAGCTGCCCAATCGGATCCGGATCGATCACCGTCTCGCCCGGGGGATCCACGTAGCCGACCCGCCCAACTGCATCCGCCCCCGCAAGCCCAGCCTTGATGGCGGCATCACGGGTTCGTTGGGCCTCGTAACGCCCGTAGAAATCAATGCAGACCGCGGCCGCGGTTTCGCCGGCGGCAACTTCGATGGGCCCCTTCGTGCTGCTCCCCGCAAACGACCGGGCATTCGCGGCCAAGCGACGGAGGATCCGCCAACCATCAACCCAGCCACGCCGCTGGAGAATCGCTTCAAAAGCGGTGGTCACCGATCCGCTCATCCCAGGATCGACCATGGTGATCCAGCCGTCGTATTCAGGAACCGCAAGATCCTGCCAGGTCCCCGGGGTGGAAACCCCCAACCCCGCTAAAGCGTCTCGATTGAAAACGATTCCGAAACTTGAGAGCGCGGTCCCGAACCAGCGATGCCCCGCATCGAAAAGCGATTGATCCGCGATCATGCCATCGCCGTAGATTGACTCCAGCCACGCCGGTGTCACTTCGATCGGTGCCAGTACGGAAACGGAACGTGGCTCATTATCCACCGTAATTTCAATTGGTCTCGACAACTGGCTGAATTCGTAGCTCCCGCCGCCCCACAGTAAATCGGCGTTACCGCCGGGGGGAATTCCCGCCTCCAGCGCTGCGGTGTACTCGGAGATGAGGAGTTTTCGAATCTCACTGGTCCCTCCGGGAGTGCTCCACATCACTTGAACCCGCTCACCAAACTTCGCGTCATGCCAGCGTTCGAATGCCCCCTTGAATTCCCAGCGAATCTGTTCGTTATGCGGCGTCACGATGACCAGTTGCGGTGCATCGGGATCCACCGGTTCACCCTTTTGTTCGAGAACGAACGGGCTCGCCAGCAGGATGATCAGAAGTCCGATTGGGATATAACGCATGTCAATGGCCCTCATCGGCGACAAGGCCGCTGATTTCTTCGGCGAACGCCACTGCGGCGTCCTTCACGTTCTTTCGCCAGTCTCCTGGACGGCCGACGAACGCGTGGATGATCGACCGACTCGCGGTGACCAGAACCCCTCCACCTCGACGATCGAGCGCCGCCCGCACGCCATCGACCCCGCCACCTTGCGCGCCATATCCCGGCAGTAGAAAAGGCGCGTCGGGCATCAGGGTCCGAAGTTCCGCGGCAGCTTCCGGCTTCGTCGCACCAACCACCGCGCCAACGGAGGAGAGGCCGTTCGCGCCAAGTCGGGATGCACCCAGCCGTCCAACCATTGAGCCCACCAAGCCAGCCACGGTTCCATGGCGAGATGGCGGCGACTGAATTTCATCTCCAGAGGGATTTGAAGTACGGACCAGCACGAAGACGCCCAGCCCCGCCTCAAGAAACGGGATGATTCCGTCCTCTCCGAGATATCCATTGAGCGTGATCCATTGGGCGCCGGTCGCCGCCGCACCGGCCGCGTAATGCGCTGCCGAGATACCGATATCTCCGCGCTTCGCATCGAGGATGACAATAAACCCGGAGTCCACGGCCGCGGTGATAACCCGCTCCATCGCGGCGACACCGCGGCTCCCGTACCGCTCAAAGCACGCTGCTTGGACCTTCACGCAGGGAGTAATGCCAACTACCGAATCCAGCACGCCTCGCGAAAATTGCTCGATCGCGGCCACTTCGTCGGCACCATCAATCGAATCGGGGAGCCGGCTAATGACCGGATCAAGGCCAATACAGATCGGAGCCTGGGCTTCCAGCCGCATGGAAAGACACTGGCCGGGCGTGAGATTCGAGGCGGAAGTGATCATGCCAAGATTCTACGGCGGGTGACCGGCCTTCACCGCGTGATCGCTTCCGCCCGTACCATTTCCCCCATGGCTGTCAATTTGCCGCCCCGCCACCTTCACCTCGATCGCGATCAGGGCCTCACCGTTGAGTGGCCCGATGGTCGCACGGTCTTCTATCCCACGGCCTGGCTCCGAAGGATGAGCCCTTCCGCGGATGCCCGGGAACTCCGAAAAGAGATCGATCGGAATCCGCTCACCGTCCTTCCCTCTGGCGGAGCGACGGGTGGACTCCGTGCGGAGCAGATCGAGCCCGTGGGCAACTACGCAATTCGGATCCATTTCAACGATGGACATCGGACGGGCCTCTACTCGTGGACGTATCTCCGGGAAATCGAGCCGGAGATCACCCCTGGAGATGCGACATGACCACCACCCGGTTTGAAGCGCGGCCAACGCCACCGACACTTCATCCCGACTGGCCCGTGCCTGCAGATATCTCCTTCTGGACAACGGTGACGGTCGGCGACGAAGGCATGAGCCCCGCCGTGCCCCACGTGAACAATGCCGAATACGTCCGCTGGATCGATCGACTCGCAGAATTGGCCACCGACGCCGCGGGGTTCACCCGTGAATGGCATCTCGAGCGAGGAAGCATGTGGTTCGTGGTTCGACACGAGATCGACTACCGAGGCGAGGCGTTCGCCAACGATGAACTTCTCGCAGCGACCTGGTTACATGCCTTCACCCGGACCTCGGTTCGAAGAGACACCTTCATTGTCCGTCCGTCGGATGATCGTGTGATCTGTGTAGCAAACACCCGCTGGGCACTGGTCGATCTGAAGACCCGCAGGCCGATTCGCATCCCCACCGCAATCAGGGCTTCGTTTCCACCCCCACATTCGGTCAAGGCCGAAAGGGCCGGATCGTGACCCTCCGCGCTGCCTTCATTCTCGACCAGGCACGGGTTCAGCAGGAACGTTCTGCCTTTGCGAGACTCGCCGTGGGCCTGGCGACTGAGGGCGTTCGCGCGCTTCTGGCCCTCGACGGCGATCCCCAAGACGATCTCGACGATCGGGACGCGCCGACGCCGATGATCACCATCCCAACCCAAGTCCCCTTCTGGATTCGAGAGCGGGCCGTCCATTCGGTCCTGGACACGTTGACTGAAGTCGGGATGGATGAACTCGACGTCGTCGTCTCAGTCGGCCCGGGAAGCGCTGCGTTCGCTGGTCGGCTGGCCAACCAACTCGATGTTCCGTTGGTGGTCGAGGCTCGAAGTCGAGCGGAAGTTGCAGTGATCGATCGGAATCCGCGGGTCACGGTGGTCGCCGCCACCGAAGGACTGCGGAACCTCGCTGCCACCCGGGTCGGCGAAGACCAATGCACGCACCTTCCGATTCCAGTTCCGCGAACATTCCGACCGTCGCCAGAGTCCCGCGGACTCGGGGTCATCCTCGGCCCCGTCGGCCATGCCGCGACCTGGACCGCCCTCATCGACGGCCTATCGAGCCACGAAGAATTTCCGGGGAGACTTCAACATCTCGCAATCGAGCTTTCGGGGCGTTCGGTCGACGGGAAGATCTGGTCCCATCTTCGTCGGCGAAAACTACTTTCTCGGATCACCACCTTCGACGATGCCGATCGGCTCCGGGGGATTTTGGCGGAAGCCGCGGTCGTGATCACACCGGATTCTGATCGACCAATTCGAAGTATTGAGCGACAGGCCATGTACGGAGGCGCCGTCCCGATCGGTGTGGTTGATCCGCACCGGACCGATCGCCAATCTGGAATTGATGCGGTGCTACTCGACGGCGGGGATGCCCGGCACGCCACGGCTTGGCACGAGGCCGTGGAGGCCGCTCGTCGGCCAGGTTTCTCGGACGCCTGCCGCTTGACCGCCGAGGAATCGCTGGTATCGAGGGTGGCCCCGCGTTGGGCACGGTTCCTCGAGACCATTGTTTATGGTGATGCCACGCCGATTGACGGAAAAATCTAGAAGCCCGTTTCACTGCCGATAACGGATGCTGAGCTCGATTTCTTCAAATCGAGCTCATTCAAGCAAACCAATTTCGCATGCTTGGGTACTTAGTGAACAGGTCCCCAGCTCGGCTCCATGCCCGCTTGGACTGTTTCATTCTGTCTTTCTCCCCTCTGCAACGTCGTTCCTTCTGATCGCTTGCGATCTTGAGGAACGACGTTGTTTTTGGCTCGTGCCGTTTTTTCGAACGTCGTTTTTTACGGAGAAGTGGCGGCCATCACCCCCACAAGGAAGACCGGAAGAATCACAATGGCACGCTGGAGCTCCGCATGTCCATCCTTGTAAGTCTGGTTCTGATTCTTCCCTGCCTTCTGCCACGCATCGGTCCACCTGACGATTCGGGACCGCCGTCCAGAACTCGGGTCATGGAGAACGACCGATTCCAACTGGATGCAAGGGGATTAGCTGAAGACGGCCAGATCGTCGTTGGCACACCGCGTCTTGATCGGAGCGTGCTCGCGATCCTCCCCGATCGAACGACTGGAGATGACCGGGGCTTGGTTCATCTCGAAAGAGCCATTTTGGATCTCGGCCTGCTCCGACCGGACGCAGTCTTCTGCGTGGGTGATCTGGTGCAGGGGTACAAGCGAGATCTCGAAGACTACGATCGCGAGGTTGATGACTTTCTTCGAATCATGGCGGACCTGGATACGGACTTCTGGCCGACGGCGGGTAACCACGACGTGATCTCGGGAGCTCGGAATGCCGAGGACGATCGGTTCGCCGAACGATACCGCCAGCGTTTCGGTCCGCTCCATTACGCCGTCCAGCTTGAGCACGGAACCATGGTCGTTCTCTTCAGTGATGAGGCGCTCGACGGCGGAAAGGTCAATATTTCCGACGAGCAGATTGACTGGCTCCGCGGCGTCTTGGAACACGCTGATTCCGACAAGCCCATCGTCCTGCTGATGCACCGACCACTCTGGCGAACCAGACGGGCGGGATGGGACACACGGGTGCATCCGCTCCTCGTGGAACACGGCGTCGATGCCGTGATTGCAGGCCATTTTCATGCGCTGCAGCGAGATGAAGACCGAGACGGCATCGAGTACCACCTGCTCGGTGTCTGTGGCGGCGCGATCGACCAGCATCCACTCACCGGCCAATTCAACCACCTGACGCTGCTCGATCTCGGCCCCGGCGACACTGTTCATCTTCGGCACCTCCCGGTCGGCGTGATGCTTCCGGATGATTTCATCCTCCGAGCAGATCAAGATCTCGCGTATCGATTGAAGTCGAGGCGAAACGTGGCGACGGTGCAGGGCGTGCTCCCAGATCCCTTTGATGGCCCCGTGGCGAAGACCATTTCGATCCAGGTTCGAAATCCGCTTGATCGTCCGATCTCGATCTCGATCGAAGCAGCGTTACCCGCTCGACCCTGGCTCGTTGAGGGACATCAGTTCGTCTCCCGGACGCCCCGCGAAATCGAAAACCCCGCCACCACCGATCTCCAAAGTCCGTTCTGCATCGACGCCCCCGCGCCCGTACAGATTCAAGCTGGGGGACAAGCGACCATCGAACTCGACGTGACGGCCCCACAAACGCGAGTGCCGCCACCGCCCCCGGAAATCAGGGTGACTGCGTCGTTCCAAGACAATCAAAATCGAATCGTTCCGATCGTGCTCCCCCGACGAATTGCGGTGGCTCGTCGAGATCCTCTGGTCGGCGATGGAAGCCCCCGCTGGCCCATCGCGGGTTGGGTCTACTCCGTGTACGAAGAGCGTGAGCCACTTGGGTCAGTGGCCACGTCAGCCGACCCAGAGTCTGGAGATCTCATGATCGATCTCCAGATCCAAGATGACCGCCTTGCCCAGGACGATGTTTCAATTGAGGACACGATCCTGGCCCGCCGCAACCCTCACGGTGATCTGGCAGTACTCACCCTGCGAACCGAGCAAGCGGCCCGATCCTTCCTGATCGAACTCGGCATCGCCCCGGTCGACGGTGCGATCCCTCTGATCGAGTTTGACGCTGACGGAAAAATCCTGAATTTCTGGCCAGATGCGGTACTTTGCCGCCCGACGAGCGAGATGGCCCCTGCGGCCCATCGCTTTCAGATTCGGATCCCAGACCTCGCTCCAAACACCCTCAAAGCCATGCAGGTGGAACTGGCAGATAACGATCGAACGTATCACACCCAGTGGCGTCGAGTAGCACCACCCGGCGCCATGCTAGAATTCGGACCGTTCAAACCGACCTCGCCACCTTGACCATCATGGGGCAGATCGGATTCAATGTATTGACTCGTCGGGGTTCACCGACGCATCTCGGACCGATCCACTGGTCCATTCATGTTCGTCTATCTCGGAGCCGCCAACGGTTCCCGTAAACCTCAGAGGGATTTTCAAATGAACACCATGCTCCGCTGCTCACTGGTTCTCGCTGCTTCCACAATGGTCATCGGCCTTGCCGGTTGCGACAACGGTGATGAAATCGTTGACCTCCCGCCTCGAAAGATCAATCCCGACCAGCCCAAGATTGACCCCGACGCCATGCCTGGCCAAGACGGTGGCAGCGGCATGAGCGATATCGAAGGCGATGACGCCAAGAAGGCACAGTAGTTCGACGGCGATCGAACATCCACGTGAACAAAACGACTGGGGTCGGAGACATTGTCTCCGACCCCAGTTTTTTCGTTTCAACCGATTCAATTCCGTGAAGAATGCGGCCAGAAAAAAACCGCCCCGACGCTCGGTGCCCCTCCGACTTCAGCCGCCTTGGAGCATGTCAACCAGAACTTCGAGACCTTCCTGAAGGGTCGACTCCGGGACCGCAAAACTCAATCGAACGTGCGTGTCTCGCGCGGAGAAGACACCACCGGGTACGAGAAGCACTCGTCGTTCAACGGCTCGTTCCATGAACTCCGTGCCCGTCATGCCAAGGGCGGGAGGGACCTCTACGAAGGCGTAGAACGCACCACCCGGCCGAATCACGTTGGCATGAGGCGACAATGCGTCCAAGACAATTTCACGCCGGCGGGCATACGTTGCCACCTGCATCGTGTTGTCGATATCAAAGGCCTCGATCACGCCCCATTGAAGGGGACTCGGCGCGCACACGAATGTGAACTGCTGCAACTTTCGCATCTGCTCAATGAGCCAGGTGGGACCAGCGGCGTATCCAAGTCGCCAGCCAGTGCATCCGTAGGTCTTTCCGAAGCCCCTGATCACCAGCGCACTGTGATCGAATCGTGCCGGCGAGGGACAGGTCCCATCGGAACGGGCCGCATCGGCGAAGACGAATTCATCGTAGATTTCGTCGGTAATGAGTTGTACGCCACGACTGCGACAGAGATCTGCCAGATCCCGAACCTCGTCTTCCGTCAGAACGACGCCCGAGGGATTACCCGGACTATTCACCAAGACGAATTTCGTTCGATCGGTCATCAACGGCTCGACCCTCGCGGCCGTCATGCGGAAGTCTGGATAGGTATCGCATGCCACCATCGTCGCGCCGGTCAGATGTCCGAGTTGCGGATAGAGGACGAACCAAGGGTCCGGCATGATGGCCTCGTCACCTTCCTCCAGAAGTGCCAGGCTCGCGAGCAGGAGGCCACCACTCGTACCGCTGGTCACCACCGTGGAGAAGTCGTCCGTGTCGTTCCAGCCGAGATCATGCAAGAGATGACGGCGAATCGAATCATGGAGCGGAGCAATCCCCTGCGTGACGGTGTATCCGTTTCGGTCCGCACGGATGGCATCGACCGCCGCGTCTTTCATGACCGTCGGAACTGGAAAATCCGGCTGGCCAATCGAGAGATTGATCGGCCGCTCAAGCGACCCCCCAAGTTCGAAGGCGCGGCGAATGCCGGAGGCGTCCATGGCCTGCACCCGGCGAGAAAGGCGATGGTCATTCGTCATCGATGAATCGGTGGACACGGTTTTCTCTTTCCAGACTGCCGGTCACCGCCCGGCCGGAGTCGTAAAATGAAGATCCCCACGGCACTGGTCCGCGGGGATCGAATGAACGGTGTTCGGGGTCACGGGGCAGACGCCGCAAGGAGCGCGTCTGTCTTGCGACTCACCCTTCCTTGGCCGCGTCGTCACCCTCGGAATCTGGACCCTTGGTCGGCTTCTTCTTGCCGACCGTGACCATGATGCTTCGGACCTTGGGGATGCCCAGCGGGGAAGAGGTTCCGACCACGAATTTATTCTTGTCCTGAAGTTGAGTGATTCGTTCCGCCCGGGTCAGGACGTTGCGGTGCTGGCTCAGGGCGCCGGCGTTGGTCTTCAGGCTGCTGTGGAGGCTCATGTTGGATCTCGAAGAGGGGTCGTGATGATGATCGTTCGATTCGATAGACGTCAGTCCGATTTCGACTTAAACGTCTCTGGATAGAGATCGGCGAACGGCTCGCCTTTCCCACCCGTCTGTTTCCCAAACGCCCGCCCGATCCTCAGGATCTCATCCTTCATGGATTCGATCCTCGAAGTCGAACGATCCTCGGACCGGAAGCCGGGGAGGACGATGACTTTGGGGAGCCCCCCAGTGTCGCTCGGGATCACCGCCGCGTCAAGACCCAGCCCGTTCTCGCGGATAAATGCGGCCACTTCGTCAGCCCGATCCGGCCGAGGCCGCATCACCACCCAGTAACTCAGGCCAGGCACCCTTGGATCGACTCTTTCTCCGTTTTTAGGGGGGTTGGAGAGGGCCATTTCCGCGGCCGTCTGGGGCTGATTTTCAGCCTCAGAACCGGCGGTCCAAGCAGGCTCTCGGACTCGCCCAGCCTCGCTGGCGGCCTCCAATTTCGCAGATAAAGTGGCCGCCTGTCGGGTTCCGGCCACACGCTCGCCACGGCTGAATCCAAAGAGATAGGCCGCGACCGCCAAGCCGATCACCCCGGCCAGTCCCATCCAGACGAATCCCACCGAACATCGGATCACGCGCCCAGGCGTCAGCAAGGCTGCCGCAGCCGGCCGATCGGATTCCGCAGAACGGCCCCCGCGCGAACCCGAGGACGGCGACGGCGACGCCGATGCCGACTGAGACATTGCTTCGTACAGGGTTGGACCTGTTCGTTTAGCCATACGGGTCATGCTACCCCGGGGGGGCAGGTGCGCGTTCCAATCCGACCGCGATCACGCTTGCCATCGCCAGATCAGCGGTATGAGTGAGAGAAATCTGCCATTCGGTGATCCCCAGCTGCGCCGCCAAGGTGGCCGCCTCGCCCCCCAACCGAATCGAGGGCGCCCCGAGGTCGTTGCGAATCACATCCATGTCGGTCCAGGCGATTCCCTCGCGGAGCCCAGTTCCAAAGGCTTTGAGGATCGCTTCCTTGGCGGCGAATCGTGCGGCGTAACGCTCTGCCCGAACTCGCGGCGCGGATTCCGCGTATGCCTGTTCGCCGCTGGTAAAACAACGGTCGAGGAAGGCTTGTCCGTGCTCCTCCCGCATCCGTTCGATGCGGACGATCTCTACGAGGTCGATGCCATGTCCAATGATGTTCATAAGGTCGCCAGTCACGCTACCGTGATCAGGACGGTCCTGCACGTAAATCAACCCCGAACCGACCAACCCAACACCGGAACTCGCCCATTGTGAGTGCACAGGAACACGAAGAAGCCGCGGCTCGCCACCAAGACAACACGCCCATTGAGATCATGTTGGTGACCGTCAGCGACTCTCGGACGCTGGCGACCGATCGGGGCGGGGACCGGCTGCAAGCGCTGACGAGCAAAGCGGGCCATCTCATCCGAAGCCGCCAACTGGTCCCCGATGACCCGGACTCAATCAGACGAAGCATCGCTCAGGGCGTCGAAGACGCATCGATCCAGGCCATTCTGCTCACCGGTGGCACCGGCATTTCACCACGAGACGGGACCGTCGAAGTCGTGAGATCAATGATCAGCGTGGAACTCGAAGGGTACGGCGAGCGATTCCGCGCGATCAGCTTTGAGTCAATCGGAATCGCCGGTTTGTTGAGCCGAGCCTGCGCCGGGGTCATTCGTCGCGTCGATGGTTCTGGGGTGCTGGTGTTCTCGATGCCGGGATCCGTGAACGCCGTCGAAACCGCGACCAGCGAACTCATCATTCCGCTACTTGCACATGCGGCCTGGGAAGTTGGCCGTCAGTGAACAGACGAATGGGCCGAACGCGGGTATTCAACCCATCGCGTCGATCGTCACCTTCGCCATTTCGAACGGATTGATCCAACGACGAGCGTCGATCACGGGAAATCCTTCGAATCGAGCGGTACGAGCGGTCATCAATAACCCCTCTCCGTCGAGGCGACCATCAGCATCACCGATTGGGACCCGCATCCCATCACGGGAAAGATCCGCGAGCCGGAGCGCCGAGATTCCCCTCGCCGCCGCATCAAGACAATCCAAACCCGCAACCAGCCAGGCGGGCGGATCAATGCCAATTCCCAGACCTTCGATCGAAGAACCGACCGGCGGCTGAGCGGCGCTTACGGATTCATCCGTCTCGCCAGGGACAATCAATCCGCTCGGATTTTGGGCGTTCAACGCCATCACCGCAACGCCCCTCGGTGGCACCCCATGATCGATTAACTGAACACCGACCCGACTCGCCGCCGCGAGGACCGCTTCGATCACGCCCTCATCGCCCACTCCGGGAAAGCGTGTGGAAACCGGTACGCGGCCGAGGTCGTCCGCCAGATCAATCGCCCCGAGCAGGGCGGATACGGCATCATCAACCCGGGCGGAATCGGAGAGGCAGTCGGGGTCGAGCCACGCATCCACGCCGGTGATTTTCAACTCCAGTCGTCGAGCCGAAACGACGAGATCGCGCCGCCCCGATTGCCCGAGATCTTCGGGTCGAGTCCCCTTCTGCCCCGCGGAGACTTGGACGCCCGGAATCCCCAGCCGACGAATCGCCTGCAGCCCCTTGCGGGGATCTGAAGCCAGAGGGGCCAAGGTGATTCCGAGGCGAGGTCGGGGATCGGAGGAATCGGACATCGTTCGTACTTTAGTCGCGAAGGGCCTCGCAGGTGATTGACCCCTTCCCGGTTCGCAATGCCCGGGGCACTCGACCTACGATGTCCGGATGCCTCGCCACGTCGACAAACCTGATCAAGATCCCAAGACTTCGAAGATCCAGGTGAGCTTCGAGGATGGGCCACTGTCGCCCCGCAAGGATGTGGACCGGTCTACCGCCGGCGGGGAGTGCCTATTTCTCGGACGAACGCGGCCGGAGGAACATCCCGACCATGGCGCATTGCAGGCGTTGGCGTATGAAGTGCATCCAACCCTGGCGATGGCCGTACTCGAGAAAATCGCTGGCCAACTTGTCGGGAGTCATGATCTGGAGCATCTTTCGATTCGACATTCGACCGGACGGGTTCCCGTGGGGTCAACATGCGTCGAGATCATTGCCTCGGCACGGCATCGCGATGCGGCGTTCGTGGCCTGCCGGGAAGCGATTGATCGCTTGAAAGTGGAGGCTCCGATCTGGAAACGGGAATGCTGGTCCGACGGACAAACCTGGTCCCCATCCTCGAGCCCAGTCAAGTCACCGGAGATCTCGACATGATGCATGTAAGACCACTGCTCAACGCCGCGTGGTGGCTGGTGCTCACCGGCTGGGTCGCCGCCTTGGTCGCACCTGGTGCGGCCGCCATCAGCGCATTCACCGCCCTTCCCGCCTTGGGCGTCGAGGTTCCGTCGTACGCGGCGTTCTTCGCCGATGACCCGGACGGCGCGGGACGGCTGGCGGCAGGATTCGTGACCCACCCGATCTTTCTCGCCGCAGATCGAATTCAACTGGTGCTCGCATCACTTGTCATCCTTGTGGTCCTCATCGGACGAGGTATTCCCGGCAGCGACGGAGGCACTGGCCGACGCCTGGCGAGCGGATTGCCGTTATTTTCCGCCCTCGGATGTCTTGCCTGCTACCTCCTATTCGTCGCCCCGCCGCTGGCCGAGAGCCTTGATGCCTGGCGGGCGGCCGCACTCGCCGACGACGCCGCGGCCGCCTCGACGGCCTACCAGATCTTCGACCCACTGCATCGAAGCGCCGAGCGACTCATGACCGCCATCCTCGCATCGCTTCTGGTGCTGATCGCAGTCTGTGGTTTTCAATCCACGGCCAAATCGAAGAAGGCACCACAATGAAAATGCCTCCACCCGTGGGAGGTCCACGGAGCAAACGCGAATTTGATCTTCCGAACCGATCTGAAGATGACATTCACCGAGCCTCCAAGATCCTTTCGGCGTTGCGAAAACGCTATCCAGACGCCCACTGCGAACTGGACGCGTCGACTCCCCATGAACTTCTGGTGGCGACGATCCTGAGCGCCCAAGCAACCGACGTTGGGGTCAACAAGGCGACGCCCGGTCTTTTTAAAGCGTTTCCAACGCCGGCGGACTACGCGCGAGCGACTCCCGCCGATGTCGAGCCGCACGTGAAGACGCTCAATTTCTGGCGGAACAAGTCGAAGAGCGTCCATGGCTCGATGAGCCTCCTCGTGGAGCGACATGGCGGCGAAGTCCCAGACACCATGCCCGATCTACTCGCGCTCCCAGGCGTCGCCCGAAAGACGGCCAACGTGGTCTTGGGCAATGCTTTCGCCATCAACGTCGGCGTGGTCGTCGACACCCATGTCAGTCGGATCTCGCAACGATTCGGACTCACCCGAGAAACCGATCCAAAGAAGATCGAACCGGATCTCATGGCGTTGTTTCCCCGTCCGGCTTGGTGCTTGTTGAGCCACCTACTGATCTTCCATGGACGACGCGCTTGCAAAGCCCGAGGGGCGACGTGCCAGGAAGATTCCATCTGCCGGCGTTATTGCGCCAACGCCCGATCAGATTGAGCCCGCACCACCAGAGGCTCAGAGCAGTGTTTCATCACCGATCGGGCACCGGCGGCAATCCCCCGGCCTCCCGCATCGCACCTTCAGTATCGACGGCGTCTTCGGGACGAACTCGTTGCACCAGGGCCTCATCGGCATCCGGATCTGGAATGACTTCCGCAGTCCCGATCCCCCCAAAAGCGCTGACGAAGGCGACCTGATCACCCACCCGAGGTCGGAACAGCCATGCGACTGGCCCTTCCATGACGATGGCGCCAGTAGCAATCACTTGGTTTTCCTTGAACTCAAAGACGTTCACGCCCTCGTCATGCCCCACCCAAACTCGATCCGCCGCAGACTCGAGGGTGTAAATCCGGCCCCCGTTGGCCGGCGACCAGACGAACTCCGGAGCGCCGAGCGGGAGAATGGTGAGCACTTTTCCGTCATCATCGATTGAGACTTCTCCCCAACCCAACGTGAGACTTCGAGTGCCACGGGTCGTGGTCTGAAGTTCTCTATCGGAGAGTTTCATCGAACCACCGATTCGATAGAGCCAATTCCCCTCTTCGCTTCCGGCCAGCACGCGACGCCCATCGGTGATCGCCTGAACGACCCGACCTGGACTGCGTTCGACGGCCAAGAATTCATCCGCAGCCCCGCCCGAATCTGACTTGAATCGATAGATCGCCCGCCCAAAGGTTCCCGCAACGGCGTAGTAGTTCTCACGCAGCATGGCGATGTCTCGAGCACCCTTGATCGGTACGAACTGCGGCTCTGTGAGATGCCCGTCGTCATCGATCTTCCAGGTAACGATTTCATCCTCACCGACCGCCCACAACCGATCACCCAGCACCCGGGCTGCCCAGATGGAATAGGGAAAGGTTCGTGCGTCGAGTTGCCGAATGTCCGGCCCCATCAGACCAACCGTGGTCGCCTTTGCGCCGCGAAGAATAAAGACGTAGGCGTCCTTCCACCCGATCCGATCAGCGAGTTCGAGGGGAATCCGTTGCAAGTCACTCGCGGCGCCGAGATAACGGCCATCTTCCATCGCAATCACTTGCCGGCCGTTGGTGATCAGCAATCCCTCTGGCGCCTCGACCACCCGACCAAGTGTGGCCTCCTCGGAAAGCTCCGAAAGCCAGCGGCGATCCGGGTTACTCAGTGAGACCACACCCCCGCGACCCGAAACCCAGATTTCACCAGCAGCCTCGGAAACGAGGACCGGCCGAAACCCCAGTTCTTTCGCAGTCCAGGTCCGATCCGCAACCGGACGCCGGGCATTCTGAAGGTCGAAACGAACCACCCGATCGTGGGAATAAACGGCGTACAGGAACCCGTCACCCGCCACCCGCATATCGCTGATGGAAGGCACCGTGCCGAAGAGCCCAACGTCAATGCTGCTAATCCGAAGCCCGTCGTCTGGATCGAGAATCTCAATCGCCGGGCCGAAAGATTGGTACCACTCATCCTGATGGGTGAGCGAGATCCGCCGAGTACCGCCATGGTGGTCCTGAATTTCCACGATCCGGGGCCGAAGATCGATGGTCTGGCGAGCGGAATACCCCGAGTCGCAGCCAATCTGAAGCCCACAAACCAGCAGGAGACCGAAGACGCCATTCATCAGACGCCCCCATCGACCTCGGAAGGCCCAATCCAGGCCGGAGGCATCTCGTTGCCGATCGAAAGGAATAGCGCGATCTTCACGGAGTTGAGGCATGTCGGGAGCGTAGCGGGTCTTTCGGCTCGGCGACGTCAGAGTCGCCCTGAGTTGTATCCAGCTCTATTCCGACCGAGAATGCCCGCATGACCCAACCCGACCGACTCACCCGACTCCTCGCCATGCTCGAAGACGAGCCCGACGATCCGTTTTGCCTCTACGGCATCGCTCAAGAACATGCCAATGCCGGGGATCACGAAACTGCGGTTTCGTGGTACGACAAAGCGATCGCCGTCGATCCTGACGACGGCTATCACTATTTCCACAAGGCTCGCTCACTGGAATCGCTCCAACGCCTCGACGTGGCGATCGAGACCATCGATGCGGGGCTCGCGGCCGCTCGTAGAGGCGGGGATGCCCACGCGCTGGCCGAACTTGATGACCTTCGTTCGGAACTTTCCGAATGACCCGACCCCGCCCTCGTGGCCCGGAACCTGTGCCGTCGGACCCGAGCGACACTGATCCGACGAACGTTTCTCACGTGACCGCGATCCGCGCGGCGCCGGATCAACCGGGCCTCGTCGAGCTCGAAATCGATGGCGTCGTCGTCGGGGTTCTTCCCAAGGCGGATGTTGATCTCAATGAGATCACCGCCGGCCTGCCTTGCGATGATCCGCGGGTGGTCGAGGCCCAACAAACCATCGACATCCGAGCCACTCGGATGCTGGCGCTCGATCTGCTCGCCAGACGCGGCCATGCCGCCGCCGAATTACTCGCCAAACTCCGGAAGCGCGAAGTTTCCGAGTTGGTGGCAAGCCTGGTCATCGAGGAGATGATCGAAGATGGATGGCTCGACGATTCCGCCTTTGCCACAGCCCGAATCAGTCACTGGCGAGCAGAAGGAAAGAGCGATGCACACTGCCGCCAACAACTGACCAAGGCGGGAGTGTCCGACGCATTAATCACCTCTTCGCTGCTGGTACCAGAACTCATCGAGCACGCGTCCTCCCCAGAGCAGAATGCTGCCAACGAATCACTGGCCCGCATTCGACGGTCGATCCGAGGGTCAGACGCGGTCTCCATCCGAAAGATTGCCGCTCGGATGGCTCGCCGTGGCTTCGAACTCGACACGATTCGGGTTGCCCTGCGACAATACGAACTTGATGATTCGATGCTCGACGAAGACTTTGATCCGGAGCCAGATGCATGAAGCCGCCCCTCTGTTTTTCCCGTTACCCCCTGATGGCGATGGCCATCGCCCTCCCTGCGTGGTCAACCGGCTGCGTTCCAGTCACCAACGGATTGCTGGGCGGACCTCCGCTTTCGGCGCTCTCCGGCATCTCGCCTGAGAATGCGGCACCCCAATCCTGGAGCCCCTCGCTCGCCGGCGGTTTCGATCGATCCGACTGGACGCGCTCGGAAGTTCAAATCCCCGTTGCCGAAGTCCAGCACAACCCCACGTATGTCGGCGACCCCATTGGGGGTGATCAGATGGTTGGACGGGTCGATGAAAACGGCGCCTTTCCCACCGTTGAAACGGCGATCAGCGTCGAGGTTGACGGGGATTTCGTCGTCAAGTCGGCTTTGATCGCGCCCTTCATCGCCCTCGGCGACTTGGTCGCGGCGCCGATTCGAATGTGCATCGTGCCGCCATGGGCGATTCAGGCTGGTCCCGATGCCGAATGGTCGCTGCGGCCGCTCCATTCGAGCCTGGTGACCTCAACGCCAGAGACCGCCGTCGCGCCAGCGTTGACGATACCGATGGCTGATACGGCCTCAAGTTCGGAAGGCGACGAGTCGAACAATGCGCACCCCTTTGAACGATCTGCGGATGCTGGCAATCAGACGGGGGTCGACCGATGAGTACAAACCATCCTTGGGAAATCTCACCTCGATCGCTTCAGGAAGCGATGCAATCGGACCATCCGCCCACGGTCATCGACTGCCGTGAATCATCAGAGGTCGCGGTGGCGGCCATTGCCGGCACGATCCACATTCCGATGGGTGACACCAAATCAAGACTGCCCGAACTCGAGGAACATGCGGACGACGTGGTCGTCGTGCACTGTCACCATGGCGTTCGGAGTCTTCAGGTCGTTGCATTCCTTCGCGAGTCTGGTTTCGAATCTGCGGTATCGCTCGCGGGAGGCATCGACCGCTGGTCTGAAGAGATCGATCGGAACATTCCGCGATACTGACCCACAGATGCCACGGGAGTGCCGTGGCCGATCTTCAGGAAACGCCCATGCTTCGACAGCGATTGATCACCGGTCCGATTCTCATCGGCTCACTCTTGGCACTCGTTTGGCTCGATGATCGATGCACCTTCCAAGATGGCGGGGGTGTGATTTTCGCCGGGCTCTTCGTGATCTTGATCCCGTTGGCCGCAGCAGAGGCGGCCCGACTCAGCCGAGATTGCGGCGTTCGTGCCCCAACCCTTCTGACCATCATTGTCGCCTTGACGATGTTTCTGATTGGCGGGGCATCGCTCCTCGTCTCAGACCCGAAGCTCGCCGCCGGAATGGCGATGCTCGGTCCGGCCATCGGCTTCGCCATCGCCGCGATTGGGCTCGCGAGCAGTCGACGAATCGAGGGCGGCTTCACGGGCGCCGCCACCATCGCGGGAATTGCCATCTGGACTGGCCTGCTCCCGGTTTTCTGGCTTTTCGCGTTCCGGGATCACGGGGCGTGGCTGGCGGCAGGCCTCGTTCTGGTTGTGAAATCCGGGGATATCGGCGCCTATTTCACCGGATTGGCCCTGGGCCGACACAAACTCATTCCTTGGCTTAGCCCGAAGAAAACGATCGAGGGCGGCATCGGAGGGTTGATCTTCGGTGGTCTGGCTGGCGGTGGTCTGGCGCTCCTGACGGCCGAGCAGCCGCCAAATATGTCCTTGTCGATCACCGCGGGCGTGCTCGGCGGGGTCTCACTCGCCTTCGTTGGTGGTCTCGGCGACCTTCTCGAGAGCCTGCTGAAACGTGCCGCGGGCGCCAAGGACAGCGGATCGGTGCTCCCCGGCATGGGCGGGATCCTCGATGTCCTCGATTCACCCTTGGTGGCCGGACCAGTCGCCTGGTTGATCCTCCGACTCGGAACCAGCGGCTAATTCTGGTCGAAGCGAGCCGTTTGGCCGTCACCTCTGGAATTCGCCGGGAATGTTCGCGCGAGGGTTGCTACCATCGTCGGGATGAGCATTACCGAAGACCTTATCTCGTTGTATCGAGTGGACAGTCAATTGCGTGGCCTGCGAACGCGGGTCGAAAACGCACGCGAACTGGTGGCCATTCGAAAGCGAAAATTACAGAAGCTCACCGCGGCGCACGACGAAACCGCGGCCCAGCTGCGACAACTCCAGGCTCAGCTCGCCAATCTCGAAGGTGAATCCACCGACTTCAAGATTCGGATCGAAAAGCTCCGCATTGAGTTGAACGCTTCCACCAACGACAAGCAGTATCGCGCCGTGCTCACCGAGATGAAGTCACTCGAGTCGCTTCGCGACGAGATTGAGACGACGCAGTTGGGCGAAATGGAACGCATCGATACGACGCGTACTGAGACCACCTCGAAAGAGGAAGCGGTCACTAACCAAACACGGATGTGCGAGGTCGCTGGTACCGAGTACGAGGAATGCGAGAAGGCGGTCGGCGAACGACTCGAAGAACTCGAGCAAGAACGTGTGACGGCAGCGGGACGCGTTCCCGATAAGGTTCTGATCGTGTTTGAGGAAGTCGCGGAGCTCACCGATGGCGAAACGCTCGCATCGGTGATCGAACTCAGCAAGAAAGATCGCGACTACACCTGCGGAGCCTGTCACGTCACGCTCCCCTACCACCTTGTCGTGAACCTTCACTCGAGTGGTACGGGCGTGCAGCAGTGCCCCAACTGCAACCGCATTCTCCACCTTGAGGTTGAAGGCGCGGAAGCTGAGGTCTGACCCCCCGTTTTTTACCGGCTCGATCATCGAGACCGATCCCCAAAGCCAACTGACCACGCGATCGACCGCCCATGAAGAGGCGGAAGTTCCTGCGTGCCCAGAATTGCGAGCCTTGGTGGTCAGGCATATCCAAGTTGGTCGAGATCGTCCTCGTCGAGGCCAAAGTGATGGCCGAGCTCATGCAGCAACGTGACGCGGATCTCCTCGCGAATGAGATCCACCCCGCCACCTTCCAGAACTTCGCCATCCGGTGCGGACGCCCGCCAAGGCGTCCACCCTCCCGCACACGCGATCACACCCTCGCGGAAGATGTGAATCATCGGCAGATCCACTTCTCCTGGCTCGACGGTCCGCTCGGTCATCATTGGCCCCGAGTGGAGACCGCAGATCTCGTCCGATGATTCGGACGGGAGGCCAAGGTCCACCAGCATCTCTGGCGAAGGCTGATCGTCGACTACCAATGGTTTCTCGTCGAGAAGTTGTATGAGTCGCGGTGGAAGTTCGGCGACGATTTCATCGACGAGATCATCGAATTGCTGACGATCCTCTGGGCTCATCGAGTGGTTCTTCATGCCTCGAACGCTCCGGTGAGTTCCGAGATGTTCGACGCACCCTGTCGCCGGACCCAAGCATCAAGCCCCCGTTCGATCTTGCGTGGCGCCCGTGGATCGATGAAGAGGGCCGTACCCAGTCCGATCCCCGTCGCCCCGACCAACGCGAATTCTGCGGCATCCGCCCAAGAGAGCACGCCTCCAAGCCCCACCAACGGCACCTGGCATTGCGCTTCGGCCAATCGAGTGTGAATTTCATGCAGGATCTTGACGGCAACGGGATGAATGGCCGGTCCCGAAAGGCCACCGGACGCTCGGCCGATCTTGCTCCGTCTCGTCTCGGGATCAATGGCCATCGCTGGAACCGTGTTCGAGATGGTGAGCCCGTCCGCGCCCGCGCGAACCGCCGCCACCGCGAGCCCTGGAAGATCCGCCGCCCCCGGAGATAACTTGACCAGCATTGGCTTGGAACCCAACGCCGCTCGGCACGCCGCAATCACTTCGGCAAGGAGCCGGGGGTCATCGCCGAACTGTTGCCCACTCGCCGTATTCGGGCAAGAGACGTTGAGTTCCACGAGTTTGAGTACCGACGCGACCGAATCGCCGAAGGCCGTCGCCACCTCGACGTAGTCTTCAATGGTGTGGCCAGCGATCGACCCGATCATCACCGTGTCGAGTTCCTCAAGTTCGAGGAGGGTCTCGCTGAGAAACCGCTCGAGGCCGACATTTGCCAGTCCGATGGCGTTCAACATGCCCCCCGGCAAGTCGGTGACCCGCCACGGCGTGTTTCCCACCCGGGACTCTCGCGTAATGGACTTCGTGGTGATGGCGCCGAATCTCGAAGCGGCGATCACCTCCGCGATCTCCGGCCCGTAACCAGCAGTTCCGGCCGCGGCGATCAACGGGTTCCGTAGAGAGACCCCGCAGAGAGTGGTGGCGAGTCGCGACATCGTGGGCAAGAGCGTACCGGAGGGCGGCGCAGCACGCCTTCATCGGCCCTACTGAATCAGCCTGCTCCCCCCTGCCTTACGGCCCACTCGTTGATCCGTTGCCGAAGCCCCGCAGCCTCCGCGACGCTAAACCGCCGTCTCGCTGATTCTGCGATCTCGACCAGACAACTGGCATGGAGATGCCCGGTCACATCCAAGTAGCTAGACGCGTGATCGCATCTCACCCCACCACAGGGGACGACTTCCACGACCGGATCCGCGATCTGACCGGCCGAGGCCGTCTTGCCGAGGGCGTGCAGGCGGTTCTCCAGTAAGACCGTACTGGCCCCGAACCCTTGGACGCCCGCGCTGAGCGTTCGATGGATGCCCAGTTCCGAAAGTTGGCCGATGGCAACCACGGCATCAGGGGTGAAATCAAAGGCCCGATGGAACGCGGTCTGCAATCCAGCCTGGCGATTGATCGCCACCGCCGAGCGACAAGCCTCTCGGTCAATACGTCCTTGCGAATCCAAAAACCCAATCACGATGCTCGTCGCCCCGGCTTGTGCAAACTCGACCGCCCGCTTCTCAAGCGTTGCGAGTTGAGAATCACCCCCCTGGAAGATTTCGCATCCGGCCGTCGATCGATTGGTGGGTGGCGCTATCTCCTGGAAGAGCACCGCGAGTTCCGGCGGGTCGCAAAAGTCTGCCACGTGTTGCCGAACCTGATCGACCACCTCGGGCGAAGGCGTCAACCCATCACGGGCAAGATCTCGACAGATCTCAAGACGATCGGCATACCCGGCCGCGGCGATGGCGGTCTCCACATCCTCCACCGGAATCTCGAGACATGCGACACTCATCACCTCATTGTGACGCCCTTCACACCGATCGCAACGCGCCGTATTTTGCTCACGGCCGTGATGACATCAGCCCGACGCGCCCAATGGAGTTGGAGTCCAGTTGCTCAGGGCTGCCCAGAGCTCATCGACAGGTTTGAAGACGCGAACGGCGTCTGCACGATCGCGGCCGCATCGCATGCGCAGTGCAGCGCGGCCCATTTTCTCGCCAACCTCATCCGTGATGACGCTGATCGCCGTCTTGGCGATCTCCAGAATCTCTGCAATTCGCTCGTGAATCGATACCTCACCGCCGACCGGCCTGCTGAGGTCCAAACCATGACGCCGGGTTTCGGCCCCCGCTGCAACGTTTGCGAGGGTCGCTGGTTTCGGCGACTTGATGCGATTTTGCTCGATTTTTCTCGAATCAAACATGGCTGCCAAAGTTATTTTTCGCTTGCCTCGACCCATCGCCAGGTGGTATCTAGGAACTGACCCAAGGGGCATTGTGGTCAAAAAATGCCAAAAAATGCGTCCTGCCACGCCCTAATCTCCGTTGCCAACGCTGCCAATCGCCGCTGGCTCGATGTTTTTCTTCACCACCGAAAAAAAGCATCGATCGGAAAAAGACTCATTTCGGCTGCTATTCCATCGCTGTCTCTCCGGACTTTTTCGATCGTGACCGGCGGCTCAAAGCTGCCGCCGTGATGGGTGAAGCCGGTGGCGAGACATCGTGTTTTCAAGGGGCAGTTATCGAAAAAGGAAATCGAATATGCAGAAATCCGATTCGCAAAAGTCGAAGCTGAGTTGCTTCGTGAATCTGGCCCGGGTCTATCGGGGATGGTCAAAAACGGAGTTGTCCCGTGTCCTCGGACGAGACCCTTCGAAGATCATCCCCGAGAGCGGCAATCCAAAACTTGATCTTCTGGTTGGTTTGGCGAACGCCCTTGATTGGAGCGTGGGCGACGTCGCGGAGAGCGTTTGGTGTGATCAGGAGGCGCCTGGTTCCAGCGAACCCGGTCAGTTCAAAGAACTCAGCATTGAAGCACTCTCGGCCCACGAAACCGGTCGGTACCAAGACATGCTTGACGTGGCACGACGAATGCGACTCGTCGCATCAACCCCGAGGGAGCATGCCATCACCTGTAACCGGGAAGTCGGTGCCTGGGATGGTCTTGGCCGTTACCCGCGGGCCCTCGAAGCTTCACAAGAGGGCCTTTCGATCGGATGTAAAGATACGGACGTCCAAGCGATGCTGCAGGCAAACCTTGCGAATGCGCATTACACCCTTTGGCATTTGGTTGAAGCCAAGGCCGTTGCGCGCGATCTCATCGAAAGACTTGAATCCGTTTCCAATCGGAGCGAATCCACGCGAGTGGCCCTCGGTATGGCCCATTATGTTCGCGGGCACGTCGCCAGACGCCAACTGGATTCTGAACCGGCGCTCTGGGATCGACTCGCTACCGAATCTGCCGAGCATCTCCGTCGTTCGGTAGAGATTCACCTCGATCTGGCCGCGGAGTTCTCGAATGCAAGTTACGAGGGGATTGCAAACACCTCCAAAGGTGGCTTGCTCGAGGTTGACGTCGCGCTCGGACGCTCTGATCCGCTCTCGACCATCGATATCATCACCCGCGAACTAGAACAAGTGGTCGATCCGAACGACGAATCGCTTCAGGGCGATATGCTCGAGTCGTGGGGATGGTGGTCGATCTTCGGATGCAACATCGCCCTCCGACATCTGGAGAAAACTGAGGCGCATCGACCCATGGCGATCCTCACCAACAAGGCTGGCGAAATCGCGGATGCCCTTGGTAACTGGTCACTCCGGGAGCGTGCGTTCACCCTGGAGAACTTCCGTCGACAACGCATCGCTGATCTGACCGGAATGGAGCCCGATTGGTTTCTCGACGAAGAGGAGATTCGGACCATCAGCGGCACCATGGGGCGGTTTCCGGGCTTCCGCGACATCGGTTGGCGAATTCTCAATGCCGCCCATATTTTTGACACCCACAGCTGAGGAAAGGAGGATTCCAATGACCAAAATACAATTGACCAAAAGTCGATCACGAACTGATCGCCGGCTCAAGGCACCGTCTCAATTGATGATCATCTTGATCGGGATGGTGATTATCTTCACCGGTTCATCCTCCGATGCCGCCCAGAAGCACCGTAAGTATTGGCTGCCAGGATTCCACACTGGCCAAGGTGGCTTAATCGCACATCAGGTGTCCCGTTGGCGAAACGACAAGGCGTTCATTCAGGAAATTGAGTCGATGCCGATTCGGCTCGATCTCGTGATCCCGTTGCGTATTCTGAGAATGATGCCGTTGCGCCACCGGCCGCCATCACGCGATTGATCGAATTCGCAACCGGTTCTTTCTCACCGTGACCGCCTCATCCCGAATGAGGCGGTCCTTTTTTCGCCCTGCCCAGACGGGCCCAATCAACGGTCGCGATTTTGCATGAGCCAACCGCAACTGGCTTTGCGACTGGGGGACGGCCGCCAGGCGCTCTCGAAGAAGAAAATTGAACCACGATCTATTCACTCAAGATGGGACGGTCGATCCGTACCGACCGGAATGGAACGACCCCGTGGCCGCCGGAGGGCAGGCACGGGGTCTTTTTTTGTGGAGGTCCCGGTTTTTTCTGATTCATGTTGTCAGTCGACCGGTTGCCACGAGCCACAGCTCGCGGTCGGGCCAACTTGAAGGTGAAGCGCCGCGTTCGAAGGTGCTTTACAACCGGTGATAACCTCGGTCGCGGACGCGGGGTTCACGCGGATCTGAACGAGTTTTGTGGCGGGAATTCCGTCGCCGTAATACTCGCAACTTCCGCAGGTACCGTTTTCTCGATTGGGCATGACTTTGGACCTCCAGCTGTTACTGGTGTATGACCCGCGATTCATCGACGAGTCTGTCTGATACTATTTTGACTTCGGAGCAGAGGAAGGCCAGCGGTTTTGCGGCAGATTCCGTAATTGAGACTCGGACACAACTTGCCCCGCGATTCATGCCCTTCAGGCAAGATCGCGGCCATACTCGACCTCGTCCATAATTGAGCTTCGGGGCAGCCACTCGATCCCGATTCTGAGAATGACCCCCTCGCACCACCGGCCGCCGTCACGCGATTGACCGAATTCACGACCGGTTCTTTCTGACTGCGACCGCCTCATCCCGGACGAGGCGGTCATTTTTTCTTCGCCCTGCCCAGATGCGCTCGAGTGGCCGGTCGTGACCTTCCATCAAATTAATTCCTATAAAAAACACTCTTTTAACGTTGGCTGGTTCACGTTTTCGCATGAATTGGCGGCAACCGGCCTTTGCGATTAGAAAAAGACCATCAAGACCTTTTGATGAAGTAGAAGAAGAAGAAGAAGAAGAAATTGCACCAAGACCAGTTAACACTCGATGAGGCGGCAGCCAAATATGGCGTCTCACGAAGGACGCTTGAGCGTCTCCGCTCAAAAGGGATGCTCCCAGGTATCCGTGTCGGTCGATTTCTCAGGGTCCGAATCGTCAACATCGAACGGGCATTGTCCGCGCAGAATCCCGAACAGATCTATCGAATCCAGATCAACCCGACACCTTCGACCGGGCTCGCCCAGTGGCTGCGCGGTTGGGAACAAATAGCCACCCATAACTTCTCTAAATCAAACGACCTCGCCACAGCGATTCAGTGGATCTCGGAGATAGAAAAGAACTTCTCACATGTCCGGGTCAAGGAACTTCGAGTCCGTGAAGTGATCGAATCGTCTGCGAAGATCCAGCAAACAGCGAATATCAAACTGTTGATCGATGCCCTTGGGGGGATTGATCCGGAAGCATCGATCCTCAAAATATTGCGTCAATTGCTACCTCTGTTCATCCCCAAATTGTGAAGTCGGCGATCGAAGGCACATCGAGGCCGCCTCAGGGCCGCGGGGATCGCCCATCCCCTTCCCTGAATGTCATCAAATTCGATCGACTGCGGCCCGGATCATGGCTGGGTTCGCTAGCATCCATCAACCATGACAAATGCCTCCACCCCCGCGTCCGACGATCCACAACTGTCCCAGCGGATCGCACAATTCGAGAACATGACTGAGGCAGATCCCGAAAATGAGATGGCTCATTTTTCGCTGGGAAACTCGTATCTGAAGGCCGGCCGTCACGCTGAAGCTGCGGGAAGCCTAGAACGCGTGACCGAATTGAATCCGGACATGAGCAAGGCGTTCCAATTGGCCGGCGAATCGATGATTCAAGCTGGCTGGGAGGACAAGGCAGTGGTCATGCTGGAGAAGGGTTATGAAGTCGCGGCCTCCAAGGGTGATCTCATGGTTCGGGATGCGATTTCCAAAGCACTCGAAGACCTCGGGCGAACTCCACCGCTCCTTTCCGCGGAAATCGAAGCGGCGGCAGCCCGTTCGGCCGAGGGTGGGTCCTTCACCTGCCGTCGAACCGGCAAGAATGGAACCGCACTTGAGCATCCCCCTTTTAAGGGAGCGCTGGGCGCGTGGATTCAAGAGAACATCTCTAACGAGACTTGGAACGATTGGATCGGCCAAGGGACGAAGGTCATTAATGAACTTCGGCTCGACTTTAGCCGCGACGAGGACCAGGAAACCTATGAACGCCAAATGTACGAATTCCTCGGGATCGATGACGATCTGCTCGTAAGCCTCGGCGTAGAACCAAGTAAAGCCTGAGGCATTCCCGCGTTTCGATCTCCATCTCAAATGAATGCGGTTGTCGAAATCGACAATTAGTTGGGTCACCCGGCTGCCGATTGACGCTGCCAGATCCACCATTCGAGAATCATCAGCGCCAGTGCAACGCCGAGAATCCAGGGCCAAAAGTCCTGCCATCGGGTCCCACCAGCCTTGGCCGCTGACCCGCTAATTACATCGACGCTGAAATCGATCGACTCGGCCGCGTCGATTCTCCGCTCGGTGGCGTCCAGTTGATTCACTGCGAAGACTCGCTGCCTGCGATCCGAGGATCCCGGCTCTTCCCATGACAACTCATATAACCCCGTCCGTCGAACGGGCCCCCACGCCAGATTCGACGGGTCACCGGTCTCCACCGATTCTTCAGACCCGTCCGGAAGACGGATTCGGATCTCCTTGGCTTGATCCGGCAATCTTGTGACGATCGGCTCGCCCGGCGCGATCCCCGTGGTCGCCAGCGCCTCACCGAGGCCACCGAGGTACTCGACGGCATTGGGGACGAAATTCACGAAGGACCGAAGATAGGGCCAGTTGGAATCGAGCGGATCGAAGGTCACGTGGATCATCTGCACCGGACCACGGTCAAGGGCTACCACCAACGCACCATCGCCCGATTCCACGAGCGTGGTGACTCCAGGCCCCGTGGTCACCTTGTGCATCGAGGAGATATAGAGCTCATCCAGATTCACATACCGAAGGATCGGATGGTCTTCGCTACTTCGTCGAACGATGACCCCGGTCGCCAGATTTCCAAATTCAGTCACGCCCTCGATCGGTGGCGTGCGGCCGAACGAGAGGTATCGACCTGGAGGCATCGTTGTCACCGCGGCATCATCTAAGACGATGACGTCATACGCATCCAATCCCCCACTCTCAGCAAGTTGCTCGTAGTCCGCGAGATCAAGTAGATCAAGGGACTTCAAGTTCATACCTTCGAGAATCGAGCGAAGGACAAAAGACTCCGCATCCACCACCGCCACCCGGAGACGCTTGGCCGGCGGCACGATCAGGGCGGCAACGTCATCAATCGGCTGGCCGTCCTCGCCAAGTACCAGGACCTCAATGATCGCATCTCGTTCTTGATCGAATGGGGCAAAGGAGAACTGCTTCCGACCCGCCACCTGACCCAACCCCGGTTTCTCCTGAGATGGGGGAATTTCGACTTTCCGTGAGGTGATCGAACGAACGGCACCATTGACACTCAGCTGGAGATCGACGGAGCGCCGCGCCGCCGTCGGATTCTCGATCGCGACGAATACCTGGACCTGCCCCAGCGCGTCGTACGGGCGTTGTGCCGCAATCGATGCGATGCCGATGTTCTCTGTCTCCATCGAACCAACTCGGTGATAATCGATCGTCTCTCCGGCTCTGAGAACCTGGTCACCCAGGTCTGTGATTCGGCCGTCCGACCACAATTCGAGTGCCGCGGGCGCCGCGACGGGACCCGTCTGACGGTCCGGATCGATCACGGTGAGGAATGCCCGTGCCAGTTGGAGTCCCCCGCCAACGAAACTTCGTCCATCGGTCGGTTCAATACCTTCGACCGCGGCGATCGCCGCCTGTCGGGAGTCGGTAAAAGGAGTCCGAATCTCGGCGACGTCGTTGAAGGCGACCACCATGATCTCCGCTGCACTTCCACTGAAGATCCCTCCTCCGTGAAGGGCTTCGATTCGTTCGATCGCCGATGCCTTGGCAAATTCGAGCCTCGACTGGTTACCAGTTTCGTCCCCATCCAAGACGTTCATCGACGCAGAATTATCGATCAACAAGACGGTCCGACCATCACGTCGTTCACCCCCATCAAAACGGGGTTGCATCAGCGCGATTGCCAGCAACGCGAGGAGCAAGAGCTGAAGCAAGAGCAGAATCGTTGGCCGGAGCCGTTGGAACGGCGCATTTGCTCGGAGATCTTCCACGGATCTCTTCCAGAGCAACGTGCTCGGAATGACTCGCCGGGTCCGCCGAAGCCGGAGAAAATACAACGCCAGCAACGGTGGTACCACTGCTGCCAACACGATGCCACCGAATAATGGGGTCAGCCAGGTCATCGAAGGAGACCTCGCTTACGGAGGTAGTCCAGAAGCAGCGCATCAAGATCCGTCGACGTGTCCACGAGGGTGTGCATGATGCTGCGTCGAATACAGTGATCTCGAAGGGCGCCGCAATAGGCATCAAGGCGCTCGCGGTACCCGCGAAGTACCGCGGCATTCACCGTCACCTCGGCTTCGTCATCGTCTTCGAGATCAACCAGTCGAAGATCACCGCTCATGCCGTACCGACCAGGCTCGATTTCTTGTGGAGCGAGAATCTGCATCGCATGAACGTCGTAACCTCGACCCGAGACGTAGCGAAGACCACGCTCGAACCCGTCCTTCTGAAAGAAGTCACTCAGGACGATCATCACGCCTCGGCCCTGCCGGGTGAGTGCGATTCGCCGCATCGCATCTTCGAATCCGCCCGCACCGCCTGGTTCGATATCTAATAACCAACGTCCCATCTCGTGGGTACGCCGCCGGCCGCGCAAGTTTGAGATTCGCTGCAGCCCCGCCGGTTCGCCTTCAGCATCGAGCCCTCCAAATGCCGCGAGCGAGACCCGGTTCTGGTTGACCAGCCCGATGTAACCCAACGCCATCGCCAGTCTTCGAGCGTAGTCGAACTTGGCTGGATCGCCCCAGTGCATGCTTGAACTCGCATCCACGACGACGATCATTGAGAGGTCCTCCTCCTCGAGGAAGATCTTCAGAAAAAGCCGGTCGAGCCGACCGTAGATGTTCCAGTCGACGAACCGGAGGTCATCCCCGTGGACGTAGGGACGAAAATCAGCAAACTCAACGCTCTGTCCGCGCCGCTTGCTCCGACGTTCACCCTGCACCCGCCCATTGAAGATCTTTCGACTCACCACGTCGAGATGATCAAGCCGGGCCATCAGACGGCCGTCAATAAGATCGTCAATCTTGGTCGGTCGCGACGCTGCTGGCGGCGGCCCCTCAGGGAAACGAGTCATCGACGAACCTCCGCCAGATTGTTGCCACGGGTTCCAAATTGATCCGGATATTCGGAATCTGCGGGGGTCCCGTCGAGGACGCCTTGAACCAATTCATCAGTATTGATTCCGTCGGCTTCCGCTTCGAAGGTCCGGATGATGCGATGACGCAATGCGGGCAACGCCACTCGTCGAACATCTGCAAGACTCACCGCGAATCGGCCGTCCATCAGCGCGAAGACTTTCGCCGCGGTAACCAATGCCTGTGCCGCTCGGGGGCTGGCACCCACGCGAATGTAATTTCGAAACGCTGCGATCTCGAATTCGCCACCAGGGTGAGTCGAAAGCACCAGTCGAATCGCATAATCCTTCACCGTGGGGGCGATTACGATTCGCCGCGCAAGTTGGCGTGCCGCGAGAACGTCTGCAGCATCTAGGACCGGCTTGATGGTCGCTTCGCCAGGAACCGTGGTCCGTCGGATAATCTCCGTCAACTCGCCGCGATCTGCATAGGGAACGGTGATCTTCAGAAGAAACCGATCAAGTTGCGCCTCCGGCAATGGGAAGGTGCCTTCCTGTTCAATCGGATTCTGCGTGGCCAGGACCAAGAACGGATCCGGCAGAATCCGAGTCTCCGAACCGACTGAAACCGACCGCTCCTGCATGGCTTCCAGCATCGCCGATTGACTCTTCGGAGTGGCACGGTTGATTTCGTCAGCCAGCACCACGTTCGCAAAGATCGGTCCTTCCCGGAAACGGAACGCCCGACCCCCACGACCATTTTCTACCACGATCGACGTACCGGTCACGTCTGCAGGCATCAGGTCAGGCGTGAACTGGATGCGGTTGAATTCGAGGCCCAGTGAGTCTGCCAGAGATCGCACCAGGAGGGTTTTTCCGAGGCCGGGCACCCCTTCCAGCAGGACATGACCACCCGCAAAGAGTGCCACCAAGGTCTGCTCGACCACGGCCTCCTGCCCCACGATGCGGATGGCCACTTGGGCGCGCAGGGCCTCGAACGAATCTCGAAATCGTTCACACGCAGCCCGAACCGAATCCACGTCGTCAAGCCGAGCATTCATTCCATCTGCGAAGTCACCCATCAGATCGCTCGCCTTCGTCTCCACGTCGGTCACCGGCGGCTCTTCGTTTGGCCCGAAGGAGTCGACTGGTCATGTCTTCGGCATCCTTCTCTGATTCGATGGCTTCCGACGAAGAGACTTCCCGCTTCACCGGCTGCGGCATTCCGGGTGATCGTTGACCGTCGTCCGCGCCAGCGGCATCGGTCGAGACGGAGAAGTCAGCCCCTTGTCCTTCTTCCACGTCGAATCGCGTCGTTGCCGTACTTGAGTCAGCTGATTCGTCACCTGACTTCGCATTCTTCCGCCCCGCACGACGACGAGCGGTCTTCCAAGCCTCCACCGTCGACTCGGTATCCGCTTCACGCCTCGACATGGCCTTCGCCGCGGCGTCGCGAGCGGCCCGCGTATCAAACGTGAGACGCCGGACAGCGACGTCGAGCACGAAGAGGCCTGCAGCCACGACCACCAGCAGATCCCAGATTCTGGTTGGAGAGGAAGGCATCTCCAAGCCCTGACGATCAAACGGATCAACTAATTCGAAATCAGTATCCGCTGAAAATACCGTCCCGCCGGTCCTTGCCGCGATCGACTCGAGCAGGGCTCGGTTATCTCGAACCGTCGAGAATTCCCGTCGATACGGCACGCTCACCGCCGCCTGAATACTCGCCGCGGCATTTCCATCGGCGCCCGGGAAAAGGACGTTGACCAGGTAGGCCCCCTGCTTCTCCAATGCAAATTCCGTTCGATATCGACCGGGACCGATTTGCTGAAGCGCCGCGGGAAGCGATTTTCCGGTTGGATCGAGAATTCTCGCCTGCCCCTGGAGGAAGTCGGCCAACCCACCGTCCGCACTCAATGCCTCCACTTCGACCACCGCCATGCCATCGTCACCCGCGGTCGCGCGGATCATCAGGTTCGGCGGTGAGGAAGGTCGCATTGACCATCTCACGACCTGTTCCCAGAAGGGCTGGAATCCACTCCACTCGGGCCAGTTTGTCCCCCAGCGACTTCCGACATCACTCGTGAACGCGACAGATTTCCC
>Ga0222662_1000188_pt1 | contig 57567 bp, 56 predicted proteins | sample AntAcemetagen600_FD_179821 | JGI IMG/M metagenome (GOLD analysis project Ga0222662, IMG submission 179821) | Saline water microbial communities from Ace Lake, Antarctica - #600 | ecosystem: Environmental > Aquatic > Non-marine Saline and Alkaline > Saline | place: Antarctica: Ace Lake... | reverse complement strand
GGAAGCATTGAAGGAACGCTTCGCCGCCTACGGGCTGCGAATCCATGATCTGAGGAACCGTGTGCGTTAATCGCGCTCGCACGGGTCTGTAGGAGTGCGGTCGAGCAATCGGCCGCACGACCTCGACCCGCCCCTCTCTCGTAAAGCTGTGCTGATGTTGGATGTGTGAATCTTTATGGGCCTTTCCCAAGTGCTCTGAGAAGATAGGGCCATACGGTGTCGGCTATAACAAGTTGTCCCTCAGCTGTTGGGTGTATTCGATCCGATTGATTGAGAGAAGAATCGCTTGCCACTCCCTGAAGTAGAAACGGGATGAGTATTACCTTGTTGGCTTGGGCTACGTCGCGATAAACGGCTTCAAAGCTCTTCTGGTAGGTAGTCCCCATCGAGGCGGGCATCTGCATTCCTGCAACAATTATTTGAATGTCTGGATAGAGGGATCGGGCGCTTGTAATGATCCCTGTGAGGTTTTTGTTCAAAGCCTCCGTAGGCAGGCCGCGGAGACCATCGTTGCCACCGAGTGCGATGAGCAGAACGTCGGTTGGGCTTCCCAGCACCCAGTCTACCCGGCGGAGCCCTCCGGCAGAGGTGTCCCCACTCACTCCAGCGTTGACGACGGTCGCCTCGATGCCTGCTTCAGTGAGCTTTGGTTCAAGAAGTGCCGGGTAGGCTTCGGAGGGATTCAACCCATAGCCAGCGGTTATGCTATCACCGAGAAAAACGATTCGCGTTTCAGCGGTTCCTGTACTTGTGAAAATGAGAAAACCGATCATTGCTATTTGTAGAGTCCTTCGAAGAGAAGCCCTACCAAGCCATGAACAGTCAAGAAACCGATACGAAGATAAATTTATCACACCCTAATACTGAGCGCGATGAACCCCGGGTCAACCGAACCCTGCTCAATTTGACAAAAGTGGGAAAATCTTACGCCGTAGGTGGACGGTCCTTATCTGTCCTCCGGGATGTGACTTTGAGTGTCCAAGAGGCAGAGACCTGCGCTATTGTCGGGCCTTCCGGCAGTGGGAAAACCACACTTTTGGGACTCTGTGCGGGTTTGGATGATCCATCGGAAGGGGAAGTTGAGCTTGTTGGGCGACGGTTGGTCGATCTCGACCAGGACGATCGCGCGGCGCTGCGGAGCTACTCGGTCGGCTTCGTTTTTCAGAATTTCCAGCTGATCCCGACACTAACCGCCTTGGAGAATGTCCTCGTGCCGCTTGAGCTGCGTGGCGACCGGGCGGGGAAAGCGATGGCAATCGAACTTTTAGGGCGAGTCGGTCTCGCGGATCGTGTGGATCATTATCCAACTCAACTATCCGGTGGCGAACAGCAGCGCGTGGCCCTGGCCCGTGCTTTTATCCATCGTCCGCAAATTCTCTTTGCGGATGAACCCACGGGTAATCTCGACGACGAAACCAGTCAGCCGATTGTCGATATGCTTTTTGAACTGAACCGCGAACAAAATACGGCTCTCGTCCTCGTAACTCACGACCCTCAGTTAGCAGCTAGAGCGGGGCGGGTGATCACGATGCGGGGTGGTTCGGTTGTGCAGGATGGGAAGGCCACTCAGTAGAATGCCTGAGGAAATCCCCAAATCCGGTCTCCCACGGAGGTTACTGTATGCATTGGTGCACCCTTGGGTCTGGCGGGTCGCCTGGCGTGACAGTCGGGTAGAGGCGCGCCGACTTCTGGTCTTTGCGTCGGCAGTCATCACAGGTGTTGCCGCCTTGGCATCAATTCATGGGTTGCGGGGTAGCCTGGATACGGGGATTGAGCGCCAATCCCGCTCCCTGCTCGGAGCCGATATACGGGTCACATCCCGAGCAGAGTTTTCGCAACCGGACAGGGAGGCAATCGCCTCGATGGCCGAAGAGATTTCGAGTGAAGTCTCTTTCTCGACGATGCTTTACTGGGTGGAGCGGGATGCCGGACGATTGGTGCAGGTGCGGGCAATAGACGGAGGATACCCGTACTATGGAGATATTCAGTCAGACCCTTCGACTGCATGGGAATCACGGAAAGGAGAAGATGGAATCCTGGTCGAACCTGCCTTGCTCGATCAATTTGCCGAGGAGGTCGGGAGCTTGGTTCGGATCGGGCAGGCGGAGGTTCCGGTATTGGGAATTATGGTGAAACCCGCTCCCCGCAGTGGCCGATTTGCCGGGATGGCACCGGAGATTTACACAAGCCCTGAGGTGATTGAACAAAGTGGCCTCCTACAGACAACGTCACTGGCCCGCTATAATCTCTATCTTAAACTGGGGGAAGAGGTGGATCGGGAGGTTCTTCTGGATCAGATTCGCGAGCTGGACCCCAACGAGAATTGGCGACTGGAAACGCCCGAGAGTCGAAAAGAGCAAATTGGAAAAGTTCTGGATCGATTCGAACAGTTCTTAGGGTTGATTGCTCTGGCGGCATTGGTTTTGGGTGCGATTGGAGTCGCCGGGGCTGTGCATGCTCAAGTGCGGCGGCGGAGAAACACAATCGCTGTCTTTCGTTGTCTCGGGGTGCCGACCGCTTCGGCTTTTGCTGTTTTTCTGGTTCAAGCCTGCCTGATTGGAGGAGTGGGCGCAATTCTGGGTGGATTTTTGGGAGCACTGATTCATGCCGGGTTGATTACTGTTTTTGGCGGGGCTTTTCCAGTGGATCTTCCGATTTGGCCCAGACTCTGGACTCTCGTCAACACGACCCTGGCTGGGTTCGCTGTTTGCTGTGGGTTTGCGATCTTACCCCTGATGGCGATTCGCGATATTCCACCTGCTGCCGCCCTCGGCGGAGGCGAATCAAAGAGCCGTATGCGTTGGTGGAGTCGATTCTTGAGAGCACTTCCAGTGTACCTGTTTCTCTTTGCCGTTCTATGTCTTCTCTCCTTGATGAATAGTGCCAGCGTAGGCCGATCCGTGCAGATGACCGCTGCTCTGCTGGTTGCTTTCCTCGCTTTGACCGGGGTGGCCTGGCTGGTTGTCAAATTGGCGAGGAGGGTTGTGAGAGGGAGCTGGCCTTATGAAATACGCCAAGGGGTCGCCAACCTCTATCGACCCCGAAACCAAACCTTGCTCTTTCTACTTTCATTGGGGTTGGGGGTTTTCCTGATCCTCTCCGTCCTTCTCGCCCGCAACCTGCTCCTCGAGCAGATTCGCATCTCGGAGGCTGAGAACATGCCCAATGTCTATCTTGTGGATGTTCAACCGGATCAGGTGGAAGGAGTGCGCGAGGTAGTCGAGGGCGAAGGTTTCCCGCTTCTTGAGAGTGCACCGATGGTATCGATGAGATTGGAATCCGTGAAGGGGGAGCCAGTCAGTATCTTAAAGGAGGAGGGTAGGTTACCGGACTGGGTCGTTCGGCGGGAATACCGCTCTACCTATCGCAATACTCTCAATGAAACTGAAACGACCCTGAAGGGCACTTGGCCGGTCCCGGTAGGCAATGGCCCAGTTCCGGTCAGTGTGGAAGAGGACATGGCTTCTGATATGGGCTTGGTTGTGGGTGATATTTTCACGATGAACATTCAGGGCGTTCCAATGGAGTCCCAAGTCGCCCACCTTCGGCTGGTGGATTGGAGTCGGTTCAACCTGAACTTCTTTATGGTCTACCCTGAGGGTGTGTTGGAGGGTGCACCCGGATTTTACGTAGCGACAACCCGAATACCGGACGAGGCCTCTTCGGGAGGGCTTCAGCGGATGCTCGCTCAGCGCTTCCCCAACGTCTCGGCCATCGATCTATCGCTGATTCTCGAAATGGTTCGCGAGATGCTCGGTAAGGTCAGCCAAGCGGTAGAGTTATTGGCAATCTTCACCCTTGTCTCTGGAATTTCCATTCTGGTGGGGGCCCTTCTCCACGGACGTGAGCAGAGGATGCAAGAGAGCGTTCTTTTACGCACACTGGGAGCGTCAAGCTGGCAGGTTCGACGTATTCTCCTCTGGGAGTATGCCAGCCTTGGGCTTTTGGCTTCGGTTTCCGGAGCTTTGCTGGCAGTCGGAGGCAACTTGCTATTGGCGATATACGCCTTCGAGGTCGGTCCGCGCTTCTATCCTGGATTTGTTTTCGCCTCTGTAGCTGGAGCTGTCGGTCTCTCGGTTGTCGCAGGGAGTCTCGTGAGTCGTGGAGTTTGCAACGCGCCACCGCTTGAGGTGCTGCGGAGAGTCTGAGCTCTTCATTTGTGGGGTAAAATAGTGCTCCAAAGGAGATAGATAATCCGTCTTCTCCTTGAGAATTATTTGGCTGAATCCTTGGATTTTGATTTTTTCACACTTCTGACATTTACCAATCAATTGACTATTGGCTCCGGTCTTTTTTTGTTTAATGCTGAATTTATGGAAAAAAATTTACAGACACTCGAGCGGCAGGTTTACCTTCAATATCAGAGCATCCTTCAGCCTCTCGCAGAAAGCTATCATTACGATCTTCCCCCGTTCCCAAAAGCAACCGACGGCAAACCCTCCGTAATTCTTCTGGGCAATCACTCTTCCGGTAAAAGCACCTTTATCAACTATCTCCTCGGTGATTCTTTGCAAAAAACTGGCGTCGCTCCGACGGACGATGGGTTCACCCTCGTCGTTTCCGGTTCAAAGAACGAAGAAAATCGCGGGCCCGGTGCGATTGAGCGCCGCGATTTCCCCTTTGTCGGAATGGAAAAGTTGGGGCCGGGATTTCTCTCACGCCTCCGCGTAAAATCCAATACCTCCGACATTCTCCATCACGTCAACCTCATCGACAGTCCCGGCATGATCGATACGGCTGATACCTCGGCGGAGCGTGGTTACGATTTCATGGCTTCCGTCCGGTTTTTCGCCGACAACGCCGACCTCATCCTGTTCTTTTTTGATCCGGAGAAGCCCGGAACCACGGGGGAGACGCTAGCCGCCTTCACTCAATCGCTATCGGGGATGGAGCATAAAATCCTCATCGTACTCAACAAGGTCGATACTTTCTCGAATATCCGCGATTTCGCACGCGATTACGGTTCCCTGTGCTGGAATCTTGCCCGAGTCGTTCGCACGAAAGACCTTCCCCACATCTTTACGATGTATGTTCCGACCAATTCGGCCAACCGTCCGGCTGAAGCCATCGCTCTAGAAGACTTCGACATCGCCCGCGACGAGGTTATCCACGAGATTCAGAATGCCCATATTCGTCGCGCCGACAATTTAGTTGGGAATCTGAAAGAGCAGTCACTCCGCTTAGAACTCTACATCCAGATTTGTAGCTATCTCCGCCAGACCAACCTCCGCCATCGTTTTCTGGTCGGTCTCCTGAGTATTCTCTTCGCAACCGGCACAGCTGCTTACGCCTATTTTGTTACACCCGATCCGTTGGTCATTGGTATCGGTGCTGGCCTGACTGTAGTGACATGGACCCTTGGCGCCTTTCTGTTGAAGAAACGCCGGATTGCCCGTCGTGATGAACTCGATGACATTTTCAACAAGATCTATCTGACGGAATTGACCGTTTCACAACGCGACGACCTAACGTCCCGCTGGAACTTCATCAAACCCCGCATCCAAAACCTTCTGGAAAAACTCGGTGAATATTCCCTTCCACGCAGGTGCCTGCGCTTCAATCGAAAATTCAAGAAGCTCAAAAGTCTTCGAAAATTCAAGAAGGACTAGGCTGGGGCGAACTGTTCCCGACTCGACTGTCTTTGCCAGCTTCTTGCAAAGGCTCAGAGAGGTATGAGGTAAGGGTCGGAGATGTGGGAAGGTCCTGAGACTTATTCTGTTTTACCGGGTAGATGTTTCTCCAAGGCATCGTGCAGCTTCTGCATCTTGAGAGGCTTGACCAGGTAATCAGTCATGCCGGGATACTCATTCTCAAATTCACTGGATTCTATTACGTTTGCTGTAAATGCGATGATCGGTAGTTCCGCGGCTATTTTTTGTGTCGGACTCGCGCTCTTGAGTTCCTTCCATTCACGAATAATTTTGGTCGCCCGTTTTCCATCCATTACAGGCATGTTGTTATCCATCAGAACTAGTTGTATGCCGGGAGTTGTATTAAGGATGCTCAAGGCTTCCAATCCATTGATTGCAAAAACCATGGTGCAGCCCAAGCTCTCCAACTGTTTGCGGATAATTTTTCTGTTTATTTCATTGTCCTCGGCGATGAGTATATTCAGCCCAAGTTGCTTATAGGGTTTGCTTTGGGGTTTTGGTATTACCTTTGTTGCTACGACAGGGAAAGGGAGCGAGAAATCGAACGTTGAACCTTTTCCAGGATGACTTTCTACAGACAACTGACCACCCATCATCGAGACCAATCGTGAGCTTATTGTCAGGCCGAGCCCAGACCCTCCGTATTGGCGAGTCGTTGAATTATCAGCCTGTGTGAATCTATCAAATATATGATTTTTGGTCGCTGCATCGATCCCAATGCCTGTATCTGTGACTTTGAAATGCAGATGTGCTACGCTGTCTTCAACTGTAAGGATTTGCACGGAGGTTGAAATTTCTCCACCCTTTGGAGTGAACTTGATCGCATTGCTCAATAAGTTGAGGAGGATTTGCTTGAGACGATGACTGTCACCAAGTAGCGGAATTTCGAGCTCCTTACATGCCTCAAAGTCGATGTGAAGGCCCTTTTTTTCGGCGCTGGATGCGACTGTTGCTATACTCTCAAGGACTAACAGATTTGGAGTGAAAGCGTGCGGCTCCAGATGAAGCTGCTGTTCTTCTATTTTTGAAAAATCAAGGATGTCGTTTACCAAATGAAGCAAAAGATCTCCGGAATCAGAAATGACTGCTAGCTCCTTTAGGTCTTCTTCTGAAAATCGATTTTTCTGCTCTTTCAGGAGTTCGGTCTGGGCAATGATCCCATAGAGAGGAGTGCGGATTTCATGGCTCATATTTGCCAAGAAGTCGCTCTTTGCCTGGGTCGCGATATGGGCCTTCCGGCTTACCTCTTCGAGTTCTTTGGTTCGCTCTCGAACACGCTTTTCAAGGCTTCGGTTCATCGACTTGATGGACAGTAGCATTTGTTCACTTTGTTTTGTGAATGCCTCAAGCATTAGTGTGAGCAAGACACCGATAGCAAAGATGAAGCTTAGTGCCAGCAACCCATCACGTGCCAAATTATCAGCGGCATATCGCAAGGTTCCTTCGATGGGATCTACCGACAACGTTCTCAGATAATGGATGCCGATACCCAGGATAATGATGATGAAGCAGGCAACGGCCGTTCTTTTACTTGAGAAAATCAGCGCTAACAATAGGAGGAAGGCATCGAAGACAATGAGCTGAAAAGCACTTCCAAGTGGCTGTTCGTAATAACTGGCTGGCACAATCGCCACAACCAAGTGGATGGGTATGACTAGGCCAAGCGCCAGATAAGATCCTGCCATTTCAAGCTTACCTTGAAGGGTCTTATGCAGGGATACGGCAACTGACGCAGTAATGATGAGGTTTATGAGGATCCTCACGGGTAGCCCCGGAGGCTGCAGCCAGATTATTCGAACAAGATTTAGCACAACCAACGCTACTAAAAGAACGTTAATGCCTGACAATAAACGGGCTTTCAGCCGAATAAAATGGTTCTGTCCCTCATAGGCGGAGTCTAATCGCTTTAAATACATTTCAATTGGGCGAAGCATGATAATTAGTTCATTGGGCAAAACTTGTATTACCCAAAAGGGCAACTAAATCAATCGAAACATTTGCGATAGAAATGTTTATGGCAAAAAATTGATGTCATCATGTAGTGTGCACGTCAGCACACTTTTCGGCGGCGCCTGGTGGTAGCAATCAACAGCGCGGAACAGGCGACAATCAGCGCGATCCGACCGGGCTCAGGTACTGGTGTGTAAACTACCTCGAAGATGTATGAAGAAGCCACAGAGTTTCCGAAGTTAGGCTGATCCGCCGCAATGCCACCAAATATATACCCGAGTGTGGTTGCTCCTGTCAGTGCATCGAGGTCGATAATGCCACTACCCAGAATATCGACTCCTTCTGCGAGAAAAAATTCAGCACTTGCACCTAAATAGAGAAGGTTTCCGGAACCGTCTTCGATCTCCGGAAAAGCCCCGATAAATTCTTGAAAGTAATTTCCGGAAGAGTCGCGCAGAATGGCGGATATTTGATTGGTAAACCCGTAATTGCCATCGTAAGTCAGCTCGCTTGTCGCTGGGTCGAATGTATTTGCGGAAATACCGCCGAAGAGGATCTCAGTCATTTCCTGATCACTTTGTGAGTAGAGGCCAACTTTTGCGGAGTGATATTGCTGGAGAGCTTGCTTAAATGCATCGGGGTTGGTGTTTGGGTCAACCATGATAGGAACACCATTTGAACCGATTTCCACCGGCACAGTCCATACTCCTGAGCCATTGTAGAAAACGCCAGCCAGTGCTACGATATCTTCCGTCTCGCCGCCGGAGCCATCGGGTGATAGCATTGAAACAACGTTTAGATCGCGTCGCCTGAATTGTGTATCGTCACCGGGACCAGGCATTACTAGAGCTGATCGTGCCATTGGCAAAATCATAAGCCAGATCGAAGCTGCGGACTTGAGAGGAGTAGACACCGTTGCTGCCTGGGGTGTAGCCACCCTCGAAGTTTTGCCCGAAGATGAGGTGGTAGCGGTCATCCAGCTTGTGTAATCCACCACCAGTTATCTGAAAGAAACCTCCTTCATAGGAGTTGTCATTCGCCGTTTGACCCTCAACTTGCAAAACCGCATTGGCGTTGAGAGTTGCATCGGTGCCTTTTACCCAGTCTACGAGATTCGGCAGGTTGATAGCCGACATCGTGTTGTAGGTCGTAAAGTTGTTACTGGTAGAATCGTACACATACCCACCATTGACGAGCAACGCGTTGTTGTCTTGATAAAATTGAGTGTTGGTCGAGGATAAGCCGTCGATCATCGTTTGGCTGAGACCACTGCTGGCGTCGCTGATAGAACGGCTCCAGGTTTGCTTTGTGACAGGGTCGACGACCCATACTTTGGTGTTTTGATACTTTGGGGGGAAATTCGTCAATCCGTCGGCGGTAAAACTGTGTAGTCCATTGGTGCGGCCAGCCATCATGACCCATTGGTTGTTATAGGTCGCATGAGCGAAAGACTGTAGCGTCGGAACGCTTGCGGCACCCATGTCATGATGGGTTAGATTGATTTGATAATCGCCGGACCAGTTGGTAACGGGAGAGAAGGTAGTCGTCTGATCCTCCGCGAAGGCGCTACCAGAACCTAATAAAAAAAGGGTTAGTAGGTGAAGTGGAGAGGAGTACAGGATATTCATATAGAGTGCAAAATTTAGAGCAGATTATTTATGCAGCGATACAAATCGGTATGTTGCTATAAAATGGACCGTTTGCTTTGCCTGACGTTTATAATTCAAGCACCTATGTATAGGAAAGCGATTAGTCGATAGTTGAAGCAGTAGATTCCGGTTTGCAAAGTTTCGGACTATCTGGTTGGGCAAATAGCACCATCCCTGCAACTGCTGTGCCGACGATAACGATTAGCGCAACGATTGCGGCTCCGAAGCCGCCGAAGACAACGCTTAGCCAACCCGTGAGCAAAGGCGAAATGATTCCGGACGCCGAAAAGAAGGTTACGATAATACCCGTCGCCGATCCTGCTTGCCGGGGAAAAAGATCCGAGCAGATGGAGTAGTAAGGAGCGTTTGGCATCATCGCAAAACCAATGGCCAGTGATAGGCACACGAGGGCAATCTTTGAATTTGGGGCAAAGATCAATGCAGCAAAGAACAGAACCGCGATAGCCTGGCAAATCCAGATCAAGTGCACGCGTGACGCCCTTATACTACCGGATCGCGCCATGATGCGATCCGAGATCAAGCCACCCAAAGGCATCAGCACCAATGCTATGGCCCAGGGGAGTACGGAAAACCATCCGATCTTCGTCACATCCATTCCATAGGTCTGCCCCAGATAGCCCGGTAGCCAGCTCACACCAAAAAAGAGAACATAGCCAAAGGCGAAGAACGACCAACTCGTCGCCAGAAGAGTCGGGTTGCGAAGAAGGTCGCTCCACCGCGGAGCTGGCTCTTCGCTCTCGCTCTTAGCCTTATGAATTTCTTGCGGTGCATTCCGGTAGAACGCGAACCAGCCTAGTCCCATTAACATCCCAACTACGCCAAGTATAATGAAGGACACCCTCCAGCCAAAGGATTCGATGAGATTCGAAAGCAAAGGCCCGCCGATCATCAAAGCGAGCGGAACACCGAGCAGGCAGAGCGAAATCTGTCGGCCCAGTTTTTTCGGGTCCATCCAATCAGCCATCGCACGATTCATCGCCGGAAAGTTGACCCCTTCACCCATTCCCAGAAAGTATCGCAGGATGATAAAGACCAGCAGTGTCGGTGCAAAACCCTGCAGGACCATTACCGCTGACCAGCACAGCACGGCGATCGTCCAGACGAGTCGAACATTGGTCTTGTCGAGGATCCAACCCGACACGCCATTGACTGACAAAGTGCCCAGTGCAAAGGCTGACATCAGAAAACCAAACTCGGTATTATTAAGCCCGAATTCTTTCTGAATCGGCGATACCGAAAACGAGATCACAACCCGGTCGAGGTAATTCAGCAACCCGAGGAGAAAACAGAGCGTGATGACGGTAGCTCGGGAACGCGCAACGGATGCGGTAGTCTTCATAGGATTTTTTAGGGTTAAAGAAAGCGGCCCCGACTATTTCTAGGCCATGTTTTGAAGATCAGCTTTCGAGATTTTGTATTGCAAGGGTTCGCCCTTATGTAAACGGTTGCACTCATCGATCATGTATTTGCCCATGCGTCCGCATTCACTCCCTTGGGAACCAGCGATGTGGGGGGTTAAAAATACATTGGACAAATCGTAGAGAGCAGACTCAGCTGGAGCCGGTTCGGGATCTACAACATCGAGTAAAGCGGTGAGGTCGGGTCGCTGACGAAGCGTTTCGATCATCTCGTTTTCACGAATTAGTGAACCGCGAGCGGTATTGATGAGTGTGGCACCCAGTGGAAGGCTGGCAATTAGTGAGCCGGTAATCATGCCTTTGGTCTCGGGTAATGAGGGCGCATGCAAGGAAACGACACGGCTATCAGAGAAGAGTTCGTTCAGGGTCACTAAAGTGACTCCCAGATCAAGGGCGGTTTCGGGGGAACAAAATGGGTCAAAGGCGATCACTTGGACATCGAGTTGCTTCAGCATGGTGGCCACGCGGCATCCGATTTGACCGAGGGACACGAGGCCGACAGTGGTGCCGAATGCACCCGCATCGGCGAAGTTCTCAGGCAGGGCGTGACTGCGGGCTTCACGCACAAGATGGGGGATGCTGTAGGCTTGTTTGAGTGAAAGAATAATCTGAGCGAAGGTGAATTCAGCTACGGGAATGGCATTGGCGGCCCAAGCGGAGCATATCGGGAGATCGCGCTGCCAAAAGTCTTCGGTGACGACACCTTTGATGCTGCCGGATCCATAAAATACCGCTTCGAGATCAGGAAAAAAAGCAAGGGTTTTGGCGTCGAGAAGTGGGGCACCCCATCCGGAGAACAGGTAGCGAACCTCGGCCAACGCGTCGGAATGTTCGGCGATCTGTTCAGGGGTGCAGTTTTCAACCGCGACATGACAGAGTTTCGCGAGTTCGGCGCGGACCGCATGTGGATAGATTAAGGACTGGTTGCCCAATCCGAGAATAATAGCTGCGGTCGGCTTTGATGAATTGGTCATCTAGTTTTTTGGTTTTCATACTTACACTTACACATCCAGTCAGAATGAGTCGTTACGGAAAAGTCGCATGGAAGAGTTAAATGCCTAATAGGCACTCGTCAAGTCGGTGATTTCGCTGGATCTTTCGGGCTTCACATAGGTGGAGTATTCAATTTTCGTATCTATAGTTTTTTTGATAGCTATCCCACAGAATGGAATTGAAAGCACTGTTTTATCTCAGATAAAAAGGTGGTCGTCGCTAGATTGCTGGTGCCGCTTCGCTCGGTCCAACCAAAGAATCCGAAGTCTGAAAAAACAACGCCGATCAGGCAATACAACAGCACATTGAAGAGGCTTTATACACTCATACCGTCACACTTGAATAAAAAAAAATTGCACGCACGCATGGGTTAGACAAGAAGTCCCGCACCGAGCATTCGTATCGCATACGCCGTGTCACCGCCTGCGGCGAGATCATAAGTAAGATTGTCTTTGCAGTCCCCTTGTTTGCCGATAAACCTATTCAGGACCTCAGTCTGTATATCATTTGCGAGTCTTGAATACTATGCGTCAGGTCAGGGGACAAACTACCCATCCACGGGAAAATGTTCAGGGAATTACAGAGAAACTCTCAAATTCGACTGTGAAGTTACTGCGGAGACGGCCAGAACCTCCGAAAAGAGTGCCGGGATATTGTGTGTAATCAATAATCGTCGTGAGCGTCATGGTATTTATTCCGTCACTGAGCGTGTAGGAAAGTTCTAGATCGTTACCGCCGGTATATACACCCGAAATGGTGAACGAGAACTCGTCACCTGGATTAAAATTTACAGACCGGAAATCGACCGGCGTAGCAATATCATCTCCATTGACTCCGTTGCGAAGTCTCAAATTCAGGTCACTATTGCCATCCCTGTTGATTTGGGCGGAAATGCCGCTATCCGCGTCTCCCAGGCTGAATAGCTGAACACCAAACCGGCGATTGTTTCCAGCGGAATCCTGGTATATCGAAGTGTTCATCTTTAGAGTGAAATTGGTGGTGTTCGAGCCTCCGAGAGATGCGAATTGCTGTAAAAAATAAACGTTCTCGAATCCTTCTCCGTTTCCAAGCAGAAGACCATTCGCCATATCTTGTGGAGGGGTGTCCCCCTCGGATACTACTGTGAAGCCAGCTGAAGAGGCCGTTACTTTCCCGGGATCCGTCCCGAAATCAAAGCTCGAAGGAAATGCAGCTTCGCTCCAGGCAACTACTGATGAAACAATAAATGCTCCCAATGCTAGGAGACAGGTTTTTGAAGTTTTTGGAGAATTCATGGGCTTAGGTTGTTTGATTGGGATTGGGTGGGTAATACTTAGCTATTCTTGAGACAGAACTCTTCGCCTAACATAATAATTAACATGAGCAGGATTTCTGAACGGGTCAACGTGGAATTCTCAAGACTGCAACCTTGGGTGCAATTATTTCCACGGGGTAATTGCGGTCGTTCCTGGCCATCCAAAGAGTTCCGCGGCAAGGCCGCTAGCGGCGGCGGCCCTACAGAACATAGCAGGGCTCGCGCTTGTCATTGATCATGAGCCTGTCGAATGGCGCGATTGCCGCCTGACGTCATAGTTTACCCCGCACTTTTTATTACATGGCGCAACCTTGGAACGGACCTCTTTGATACTGGAATCTCTGTGGAGTCTTTTTTTAGTGAAGGAACTGACTGGAAAGCGTCTCCAGAGACCATGGCACAGTGACATACGCCGGATCCTATATGCGGTTTTAATAGGTAGGATCCCACCCGCAGGATCCCGCTCTGTGTTGGGCCATCTCTTGTAGGAGCGCCGTGCCAGCTTGAGGTGGGATGATTTATGGTGCAGAACTCCAGCCCCATGAAAAATCGGCTGGTCAGAGCTGGGGCGCAAACCCTATGGTTCAATTATGTTTACAGGACTTGTGGAGGCAGCGGGTAGGGTTACTCTTTTCGAGGAAAATGAGAAAGGTTTTCAGATGGACGTAGAGGTGCCCACCGAGCTCAGAGATGCCCAATTGGGTGACTCGATAGCGGTCAATGGCTGTTGTCTGACGGTAGCCCGGATGAGTGAAGATACGGTTTCCTTTGATTTGCTGGCGGAGAGCGTGCGGCGAACCTCTTTCAACGGCTTGAGCAAAGGGAGATTGGTAAACTTGGAGCGGAGCCTGCTGCCGACAACGCGCATGGGTGGTCATTTTGTCAGTGGACATGTGGATGATACCGGTGCGGTTGACGTCTTTGAAAAACGGGGAGCCGATCATTATCTTAAAGTGACCTGTAAGCCGGAAGGTCTGGCTTACTTGGTGGAGAAAGGGTCCATAGCGGTGGACGGTATTTCATTAACGGTGGCCGAGGTGCATTCCGACGGATTTGCGGTCTGGTTGATCCCACACACTTTAACGGAAACCAACTTGCGAGACCGTGCCGCAGGGGAGCAGGTGAACCTGGAATTCGATTTACTCGCCAAATATGTGGAACGTATGGTCGTTGCTCGGACTGGCGGGAAATCTTGATTCGCGGACGAATTGTAAGGGAATATCATGGACACGGAATTACTGCGAAAACTAGGTGATGAGTTGCGCTTATTGCAGGCGGAAGGGGTCGAATCGATCAGTTTGTCGGATGAGATGCTTTCGGTATTAGAGAAACAGCAACCGACTAAACAGAAGGCCGCGAAAGAGAGGGACACCCCCGGGCAAGCCCCACAGTCCTCAATAGCGAAGTCCGATCCGGAACCCCTCAAAATCCCGGAAGGTGGATCGAGTAAGACGAATGCTTCACAGAATCAAAAATCGGCAAAGGTGGATGAGTCCCTGCTTCCGATCCCTGAAATTGAGCTGCCGGAAGGAACAAAGCCGGAAAAATGGGAATGGCTGAGAGACCGGGTTCTCAACTGCCCCGTCTGTCGCGATCATCTAAACCCGGGAAGGAAGGTCGTTTTTGGGGTGGGAAGTTTGGATGCGGATATTTTCTTTTGCGGGGAAGCGCCCGGAGCTGATGAGGAGACCCTTGGAGAACCATTCGTCGGGAAAGCTGGGGAATTACTGACCGGTATGATCCGAGCCATGGGCTTGCAGCGGGAGAGTGTTTACATCGGGAATATCATGAATTGGCGGCCTCAGACGGGGAATGCCTTCGGAAATCGCCCGCCGACTGAAGAGGAGATGGCGTTTTGCCTTCCTTACCTCAAGGCCCAGATAGACGTTGTTCAGCCCAAGGTCATCGTGGCTATGGGCGGCACTGCTGTAAAAGGCCTTCTCGGAATCGATACTCGTGGAAAGATGGGTCAACTTCGAGGAAAATGGAAGGAATTCCAGAAGACACCTCTCATGATTACCTACCATCCATCCTTTCTCCTCCACCAGGATTCGGTGTCCAGTAAGCGTAAAGTTTGGGAGGATCTTTTGGCGGTAATGGACAAATTGGGGATGGAGATTACGGAGAAACAGAAGAATTATTTTCTGGCAGCTCTGAAACGGAGTTGACACTTCGTCTGCTTTTCCTCTTTCTGAGCTGTTTTTCAAGAAATGGCACTTAAGATCAGACTACAAAGGCACGGCAACCGTCACCACCCATTCTATCGGGTAGTTGTTGCTGAAAATACGGCGCGTCGTGATGGACGGTATGTTGAATTGCTCGGCACCTACGACCCCCAGAACAAATCGCCTGAACAGCAGTGGAAACTCGATCTGGAGCGCGTAGATTACTGGCAGGGCAACGGAGCCAAGCCGACCGACACTGTTCGTAGCCTCATTCGCCGGGCCCGCAGAGCTACTCCGGAAGAAGTTGCAGCGCCCGCAGTCGAAGAACCGGTTAAAGAAGAGAGCTGAAGCAGGTTCGGCCCGTGCCATTTAAACGGGCAACTTAATTTCGGGATGAAATCCAGTCAGGCTTTTTGCTAACCGATAGGCTGGACCCTTTTGTAGAATTCTACTAAGGAGTAACTATGCGCAGAGGTAGCGAAGGATACCGGGTTACGGCTGTCAGCTTCGTGCTGAACCTTTTTTTGGGTGTGGGAAAATCCTTGGGGGGACTGTTTTTCGGTTCCAGTGCCTTGGTCGCCGACGGTCTTCACAGTTTGACAGACTTGGTTTCCGATCTCGCCGTTTTTTTCGGGTTGGCTATTTCCGAAATGCCTGAGGATGAGAATCATCCCTATGGCCATCATAAATTCGCGAGCTTTGCTCAACTGATTATTGGGCTACTCCTCCTTGGACTATCCGCGTGGCTGGTTGTTGCGGCAGTTCTGTCTTTTCAGGGCGGAGAATGGGCGGAGCCGAATCATGCTGCAGTGTGGGTGGCGCTGGGGTCTTTGCTAGCGAAGGAAAGTATGTATTGGTGGACGCGGGCTGTTGCGCTCCGCATGCGGTCGGATCTGCTCCTTGCGAATGCCTGGCATCACCGGACGGACAGCTTTTCTTCCCTAGCGGTCTGTGCAGCCTTGGTTGCGATCTGGATTGGTGGACCTGGATGGGCGATCCTCGATCCGTTGTTATCCCTGCTTTTGGGTGCGTGGTTGGTTCGCGAAGCGATTCGCATCTGCGGTCGAGCGGTAAATGACTTGTTGGATGCAGCCCCGGAGCGAGAAATTATCGAAGATCTGCGGGAACATATCCTACCCATTCCCGGGGCGCAGGCTTATCATGATTTTCGCGCCCGCAAGATTGGCGACTTCTACGAAATCGACCTCCATCTTCAGGTGGATCCCAAGCTGACCGTGGAGCAGGGCCATGAAATTGCCAAAGAAGTGAAGAGAGAAATTCTAAGCACCCATCCGGAAGTGATTCGGGCTCTTGTTCACCTTGAGCCTGCTACGGACGAACATTTGCTGGAGAAAGGAGTCTCTGACGTGGAGAGCCTTTGATCCTTTTACGAAAATCGCGCTGGTCATCTTGCGACGGGTTTCCTACACCTTGAAGATGCTCGATATTCAAAAGCTCAGAGAAAATCCGGAATGGTTCCGGGACCGTTTGCAGCGAAAGAAATTTTCGTCCAATCTCGATGAGGTTTTGCGCCTCGATGAAATGCGTCGCCGTGCGGTTACAGAGTCGGAATCTGCCCGTGCCGAACAAAACGCTGCGAACAACGAAATGGCTTCTTTGAAAAAAGGATCTCCCGAGTTTATCGAGAAGATCGGTGGGATGAAAAAACTCTCAGCGAATTCCAAATCTCTTGAAGCCATATCGAAAGAAGCCGATGAAACGTGGAGGGCAGCATTCCTCAAGCTCCCCAATGTGCCTTCAGACCAATCCCCGGATGGAAAGGGCGAGGCTGACAATGTTGAGATTCGGCGCAGTGAGCACGATCTGGATTCCTACCAGACGGCTAAAGCTCACTTCGATTTGCCGGGAATCGAGAACCTGCTCGATTTTGAGCGGGGCAATAAAGTCTCCGGTGCTGGTTTCCCTTTTTACCGCGGTGACTTGGCTCGGCTGGTTCGGGTGCTGATCGGCTGCTTTCTGGATCACAACGCGAAACGGGGCTACAGCGAAATTGCAGCACCGTTAGTCGTAAATGCGGACAGCGCCCGCGCAACGGGTCAGCTGCCCGATAAAGAGGGGCAGATGTACTCCTGCCGGGAAGAGGAACTTTACCTTATCCCTACGGCCGAGGTTCCGGTGACCAACTTTTATCGCAACGAAATAGTATCCGGCGCAATACTCCCAATTAAGCATTCTGCCTACACCCCCTGTTTTCGTCGTGAGGCGGGTAGCTGGGGTGCGGATGTGCGCGGTTTGAACCGACTCCACCAGTTCGACAAAGTAGAGATTGTCCGGTGGGAAAAGCCCGAAAATAGTGAGGCGGCTCACCTGGAGTTGCTCGGCGATGCCGAGGCCCTCCTGCAAGCAATGGACTTACCCTACCGCGTGCTGGAAATTTGCGCTGGCGACATGGGTTTTCCCCATAGCCGCCAGTTTGATCTGGAGGTATGGGCCGCGGGGCAAAAGCGCTGGCTGGAAGTTTCGAGCTGCAGTAACTTTACCGACTTCCAAGCCCGTCGTGCGAACATCCGTTACCGGGTTGAGGAAGGTGCAAAGCCGGAGTTTCTCCACACCCTCAATGGTTCCTCCCTGGCAATTCCCCGTGTGTTGGCAGCAATCCTTGAAAACGGATTCGATGGCGAAAAATCCGTGCGCCTGCCTACAATAGTGGCAAAGGCCTTTGGGGCAGCAGAATTGAAGCTCCCATAGTTTCTAGGTAGAATGGGTTTGTAGCGTGCTCGCTTGCCGTTTCGACAAGCTCAAGGCCCAGAGTTGATCGAAGGGCGAGCGCCAGCAGTGGTATCGGGCATTCCAGCAGCGACTAGAGGCATGACGCAGGCGTCCGCAAGCGGACACGCCACGGGGGACAAAATAAATTACACCGATACTTTGAGCTCCTGCTCGAAATCCCGTTTGACCCCGATAAAAGCCAGCGGTTCAGGTTGTGCCTGGGCGTTGTTTTCATTTGGATAGACCTTCGTTGAAGGAACTATTCGACAGATTAAATCGTGAATTTCCCCGGGAACTGACTCCAGGTTCGATTCTTCGTCTTCTCTCAGAAAATGAAGAGCAGGAAGATCCGCCGGTAGTGGTCGGTATCTCCGGCGGTGCCGATTCCCTTTTCCTTCTCCTCTGGTTGCGTGCCTATTACCCAAAACTGGCGAAACGAGCGGTTGCGTTGCATTTCAATCATCGGACACGGCCAGGGGAGAATGAGCGGGAAGCGGAATTGGTTGCATCGTTTACAGAACGGATGGATTTCTCGTTGCGAACGGGAACGGCGGATCGGGAAGGACGGGATGTGGAGGGTGAGCTGCGGGAGGCCCGCTTTGGGTATTTCCAAACCGAGATGATGGATATGGGGTCTAAAATTCTGCTCTTGGGACACCATGCAGATGACGTGGTTGAAACGTTTTTGACCCGAGCCGCTAGAGGTTCCGGACCGGAAGGCTTGGCAGCGCCCAGACCCGTGAGTCGGCACAGGGGAGAGTGGGAACACTTCCGCCTTAGGCCATTGTTGAAATTTTCGGCCTCGTCGATTCGAGAATTTCTTACGACTGAGGGCATTCCATATGTCGTAGATCCATCAAACAATTGCGAGACACACCTCCGAAACCGACTCCGTAAAAATGTGATTCCAGCATGGAAAACTGCTTCTGACCGGGATCTCCTGCACGGTGTATCGCGTTCAAGGGAGCAGTTGGAAGAAGTGGCTGAGTTGCTCGAAGTGGAAACCGAGCGGCATTTTCCGAATGGGTTGCACCACAGAAGTCTGCCGTTGAAAAAGTTAAGAAGGATGCCGGCGGCTGTGGTCCGGTTCGTGATTCAGCGATGGATTGTCACGCAAGACTTTTCCGTAGGACCGGAAACAGTGGATAAACTACTGCAAGCGCTGCAGGATAATAATACCGGGCGCTGGAGTGTAGGGGTCGCGGAGTGGCTCTCCTTGGGAGACGAGTTTCTCGAAGTGAGCAGCCGGGCGCATCATTTCTCATGGAAACCGCAGTTCTGGACCCCGGGCGTCGCATTATACCTTCCTGACGGTAGTGTTCTTCGGCGGAATTCGATTTTAGTGAATCCCAAGGACTATCTTAGAGTCGTCAGTGGGGCGATTGACGAGAAACGGGAGGCGGTTATTCAACTGGATGCCGCCGTTGATCCCAAGCTTTCGGTTCGCCTTTGGCAGGCTGGCGACCGTTATCAGCCTTTGGGAGCATCCGGTAGCCGCAAATTACAGGATTGTTTTACAGATCGGAAAATCGATATTAATACTCGCCGCAAGTTGCCTATTATTTTGTCCGGAGATAAAATTATCTGGATTCCAGGCCTGCCTCCGGCCGAAAGAGTCCGCGTAAGAGGTAAACAAGAGAGTCTTCTTAGTTTGACTTACGAACCGAGCTAAAGAAATTTATAGCATGCGGAAATGAACCGCCAAATAAACGATTTTGATGAACGATAATAAAGAAAAGAAGCCCCCTCAGCGACAACCACAGCCGGATCGATTCCAGCCGAAGGTTCTGATGATCTGGCTGGGAATCATTGCAGCGATCTTCACTTTGTATGCTTTGAGTGATTCTCAGCGCACTTCGGTCAGGCCGTTGAGCATTCCAGATGTCATTGAGGCGGTGCAAAAAGATCGCGTTGTTAGCGGCACGATTAAGAATGACCGCACCGGGGGCAGCGAGTGGTACTCGATTACGGGACAATTGGCCCCTGAGGGAAACACTGCAGAGCAGTTGAAGAATAATCCTGAGATACAGCCAGTTCGTTTCCGTGCTCAGGGTCGTCTTACCGAAGAGGATTACACTAAGATTCGTTCTGATTTTACGGAAGAACCTGCCAGTACTTTTTTAACGGACTTACTTTTAAACATAGTTCCGATTTTACTGATCATCGGCCTGCTTTACTTCTTATTCATCCGACAGCTTCGGAACGCCGGCCGTGGGGCGATGAGTTTCGGCAAGAGTAAGGCCAAAATGCTGACCCGCGATCGGGATAAAGTCGTCTTTAAAGATGTCGCTGGTTGCGACGAAGCGAAGGAAGAGGTCAGCGAGATCGTGGATTTCCTGAAGGATCCGAAGCGCTTTCAAAAAATCGGGGGCAAGATTCCTACGGGCGTGCTCATGGTCGGTCCTCCCGGGACAGGGAAAACCTTGCTTGCAAAGGCGGTAGCCGGTGAAGCGGATGTCCCTTTCTTTACCATTTCCGGGTCGGACTTTGTGGAAATGTTTGTTGGGGTCGGAGCCGCCCGGGTTCGCGATATGTTCGAACAAGCCCGCAAAAATGCACCCTGCATCATCTTTATCGACGAAATTGACGCGGTCGGTCGGCAGCGGGGGGCTGGTGTCGGTGGTGGGAACGACGAACGAGAGCAGACTCTGAATTCTCTTCTTGTCGAATTGGACGGTTTCGACGGTCACTCGGGGATTATTGTTATCGCCGCAACCAATCGACCGGATGTACTCGACCGGGCCTTGCTTCGCCCGGGTCGCTTTGACCGGCAAGTTGTCATCGATCCTCCCGATTTGAACGGGCGAGAAGCAATTCTCAAGGTTCATGCGAAAAAGATTAAATTGGGCAAGGATATCGACCTTAAAGTTGTCGCCCGTGGAACTCCCGGTTTCGCGGGAGCGGATCTGGCTAATCTCTTGAATGAAGGAGCACTCATTGCTGCCCGTCGCAAGAAGAAGGAAGTCGATATGAGCGACATGAACGAAGCTCGGGAGAAGATTTCTTTCGGGCGGGAACGTCGTCGACTCATGGACGATGAGGATAAAAAAATTACCGCCTATCACGAAGCTGGCCACGCCATCGTTCAGGCTGTTATCGACGATGGGCATCTCCCCGTGCACAAAGTAACCATCATCCCGCGTGGTCAAAGTTTGGGGAGCACAATGTTTTCTCCGAAGAAGGATATCCTGAACCAAGCGAAGAAACGTGCGGAGAATCAAATCTGTTGCGCGATGGGCGGTCGGATCGCTGAAGAATTGGTTCTCGAAGAAATCACCAGTGGTGCCTCGGGCGATATCAAAATGGCCACCAAGCTTGCGCGCAAAATGGTCTGTGATTGGGGCATGAGCGAATTGGGCCCCATCGCCTACGGTGACAACCAGGATCATGTATTTCTTGGGCGGGAAATATCCCGGGACCAAAACTACAGTGAAGACACGGCGCAAGCGATTGATCGCTCGATCCGTTTGATCGTCGAGACACAATATAAGCGCTGCCGTGAGATCATCGTAGAACACATGGAGAACCTCCACACCCTGGCTGCGGCCCTCCTCGAATATGAGACCGTGGAAGGGAAACACGTGGACGAAATCATTGAAACTGGCTCTCTTCAAACGTCAGTGCTTCGGCCGGAACCAACCTTGGTCGAGGACGAGAAGGATGAGAAGGAAGAGAAGAAAAAGGAAACTGAGGATGAGAAGGAAATGGGCGGTGGTCCGGAGCCTGCAGGTGCACCCGCTTAGTGCGGGGTCCTGAGTATTTTGAGACTCAGCCGGTGGGTTCTCACATTCTAGCATCAGAAAAACTAGGTCCGTCAGACGGTAGGTCTTCGAGAATGCCCGCTGAGTGGGAGCCTCATGAAGCTACCTGGATCTTCTGGCCTACTCGGGCAGAGCAATATCTTTATGGTTCTGCCTCGGACTTTGCCAGTGTGCGGGACGCCTTTCTCCGGCTGATCGATGTGCTATGCACATTCGAGACAATCCACGTCGGCGCAGATCCATCGGTAAGCGCTGAAGCAAAAGACTTCCTGGGAAAACGGGCGACCGTCCATGAACTGCCATTGGATGATGCATGGGCGCGGGATGCCGCACCCACTTTTACGCTAAGAGGAAATGGTAGGGAGGCAGTCTGCTGGCGTTTTACTGGATGGGGGGGGCGTTTTAAACCTTTTGATCAAGATGCAAAGGCGGCTCGACGCGTGGCTGAGTTAATGGAAGCGGGGGAGGTTGCCACGGAATATGGGATTGAAGGGGGCGCGATCCATACCGACGGTCTGGGAACAATTCTTACTACCGCCCCGGTTTTCTTTGATCGGGTTCGAAATCCTTACTCCAATGAGGAGGAATTAAAGAAGGCCCTTTTAGAGCCTCTCGGAGCTTCCAGACTGGTGGTTTTACCTGCCGGATTTACGGGGGATGATACGGGGGGTCATGTGGATGTAGTTGCTGCCGTTGCTCCTACGGGTGAAATTTTGCTCAACGATTGCACCGATAGCTCAGATCCCAATATGGCTGGTTCCATCGCAAATCGTGAAACGTTGCACAAGGAGGGCTTCGACGTGATTTCGGTTCCTCAACCGAAAGCGAAGTTCTCAAACGAAGGAAGATTGGCTTACAGCTACTTGAATTTTTACCCCTGCAATGATGCTCTTCTTGCACCGATTTTTGGCGATAGTAAAGACAACTATACCTGTGGTTTGCTGAGGGAGGTGTTTCCAGACCGGGAAGTAATCCCCTTGGATGCCCGGCCCTTTTATTTGGGTGGAGGTGGGATTCACTGCGTGACCCAACCTGTTCCCGCAGTTTTATAGACCTCAGCCACTCCCCGGGAAGTAATATAGGTATGAATTTTGTAGCGTGCTCGCTTGCCGTTTCGACAAGCTCAAGGCCCTGAGTTGATCTAAGGGCGAGCGCCAGGGTTTGAGTAGGAAAGAGGACGACGCCAGCGTCCGCGAGCAGACACGCCACGGGAGAATGAGAAACGCTCGGCATTCAGGATATCAGCAAAGCCATTACAATGAGTTCTTGTCATTTCTATGGGGAAGGCTAAAGCCATCCCCCACGGTCACTCCTCAATATCGGAGAGCTCTCATTCTTTCTTAAGGAAAATCATTCTGATTCAGGACTGGGATGATTATTTTTTGGCTTCGAATCCTTATCTGAAATCGGATCTTCGCCTGATGTCGAATCCGTCTTCGGCTTCGAATCCTCATCTACTTCTGGAGCCTCTACCGCTTTAGGTTCGTTTCCTGGCTTGGAATCTTCTTCCGGTTTCTTCACAGACTTCGTTCTTTTTTTAGCAATGGACGTAGAGCGCAAAGGAGTCGATTGAACCAGGATGTAGAATGGGAAGTAGGCCAGCTTACGCAGCCCGGCTATGTTTGAGACGCTCGTCAGACTTTTCCGGGTTTCGGCGATCACGGTATCCAAACTGATTTTCTCGATTTTTGATTCGGGTTCCTGAACGTAAGCAAGGCGGTGGAGGCCATAGAATCCAACGATAGCCGCCAGAATAAAGACAAAATCCAACCCCCTTAGATTGATGGCGGAGAAGAGGACAGGATTCCCAGCCTCGATGACTTTGGTAAAGGAAAAGCTGGCAGCGAACTCGCTTCCCGAAAGACGGTCGGCCATCAATCCACCGACGATCGGGGCGAGGGTGGCGGCTGCACCGTTAAACAAGGCATTGCTGGCAAGGAAAGCAGTGGCTTTCCCTTTTGGAGCATTTTTCATCGCCAAATTTCCGGTCGAGAGTATCACCCCCGCGGTTGAGATTCCGGTCATTATGTGAATGAGGATGAGGAGAGGAATGGTCAGTACGTATTTCTCCGGGAAGGTCGTGAATGGCCAGATCAAGGTGGCAATCATGAAAAGCTGGCCCGATACCAACAATACAGAACGACTGCTCCAGGAGTCGGCTAGTGTTCCCCATATCCGATAAAATAATACATTAACTACCTGACTCAGCACGCTTAGCGAGATGACCACACCCATGGACATTTCGAGGCGCCGCAGCATATAAACACCGAAGAAAGCTCCGGCCATATTTGCCGCAAAGCTCCAAAAGATCGTAAAGGTGAGAAGATTCCGAAACGGCTTGGACTGGATTGGTTCAAAAAGGGTTTTCAGAAACGGTGCAAATGCAACGGGCTCCGGTTTAGGTTCAGGGACCTGATTGAGAAAGCGTGTTCCAAGAATTCCAACTAAGCCTGCAACAAGAAAAAAGAGGCTGTAGGGTAGGAAAGGATCCCCGCTCCACTCCAGAAGTGGTTTTACAGCCCACCCCGCGAGTAAAGTTACGGCGGCACCTACGGCCGAAGCGATGGAAAGGCGTTTTCCGAAAAATCCACCAAATTCTTTCTGAGGGATGAGATCCCGCATCCATGAATTGAAGGCACACCCCGCAGTGGCACTGATCGCAAAATAGAAAACGATCAGGAAGAGTAGGGCTTGAGACCACCATTCCGGCGGAAGTAAATAGGGTATAAAAGGTATAAACAGCCAGGCGAATCGCCCCAGAAGCGCCGGGAGAACGACCAATGCTTTGCGATTGCGAAGCCGTTCAACCAAATAAATGGCCGGAATTTGCAGAATCTGACTGGCTGGCCCAATAGCGGCGAGGAAACCGATGAGCAGGTTGGACGCATTGAGTTCGAGAGCAAAGGCGACAAGGAATGCACCCCCACCCAGGACGCCCATGATTTGTGAGCAGACGGCGTCGTAATTGAGGCGGCGCATGCCCGCCCGAAGTTCTTCTTCGCTGACCGATTCTTTTTGTAGAAAAAAACTCATAGGTATTGGTGATCCCTATTTTCCTAAAAGCACATCCTGTTCCCATCAGGGAACAACGTGGTTAGGAGAATGTTTTAATTATCCTTGGCCCCAAAAGCAACGGCGTCCAAGAGGTGTTGGTATTCCTTCCGATCCAGAAGTGCTAAAGAGTGGTGCAATCGCACATAGTATAGTCGTTCGGATAAGGATTCTTTCTCTCGGAGGATATCCTCAATTGCTCCTTCTTTCCTTTCTTGAAAGCCGTGGATGTTCACATGCCATGCCACTCGCAAGGCTCTTATCTCCAACGGTGTCCGTTCAGAAAGAGCTGCGAAGGATGCTAGTGCCTCTTGTTCGGTAGCAATCTCATCGATATACCTTTTAATTTTCACGATGGTTTCCTCTTTCGCGGCCAGTTCCTTTGCGTCTTCGAAAAAACCGGGCGCAATCATCCCGCAAACGTACTCTGGGTCATAGGACAGCCGAAGGGTGAAAGCTCGAATTACAGAATGCATTTTCATCCGATCAATCATCTCAAATGCATCGCCTCGATTGTTTCCTAAAACGGATTGTAAAACTTGTTGTCCCTGATCGCGGAGCATGTCTGGTAAGCCGGGGAAACGACGGTGATAAGCGTTGTCTGAATCGCCCGGGCGGAGGAAGCTCGAAGCTGTGATAAGTGCTTTGGGGTATGCGGAGTCGATCTCTGAAAACGCACGACCCGATCGGACCATCACCTCGCGGCATATCCCACTCCGCCACAATTTTTCAGTCGTAGCATTCCAAAATTGGGAAACGCTGTACAATATATCGGACTCACGTGTCCATGCTGTTGGCCTTAGGTATCGTGGCAGCTTGCGCTTCCCTGTTTTGCAATCTTTCAGTGCGGCCCTGATTACAGGGTGCCCGGTATACTGTTCTTTTAGCTTACTGTCCGAGATGTGGAAGCAGGCACCATCCAAATAGTCGGTCAATAGAGAGAAATCATAACCGGTAGCGGCGAGGGTAGCGGTTTCCGATAAAGGTTCCGTCAGACCATAGTGAGCACTGATGAGGAATCCAGACCGGGACGCTTCAACGCTGTCTGTCAGTGGGCGGTGCCATACCAGTGGGTCGACCAACTCCGAACCCCTATCCGCTCCAAGCCAGTTGAGGGTGTCTTGAGAAATTCCCTCCATGTGCGTCGCAATTTCTTCCCGTCTTTGCTGAATCAAGCGATCTTCGGCATCACAGGTCTCTTGGGTAGAGGTGAGTTTGGCTTCGTGGCGATAGACCATCTTTTCCAACTGGTCGAGGAGAACCGGCAGGCGGGCCTGCCGGTAGAGCTCAAGCTGATCAAAGCCGCGCGCTTCGGCAGTGGTCAGCTGTTTCTTGGAAAAAAGCTTCGGAACGTATTTGAGACCAAATCCAGCCAAGACAAGAAGCGATGCAAGAAACAAGGGAGTGAAGGGCAGGGCACTCTCTTGTCCACCTAAAGCCTTGCTCCCTGCAAGCATCGTGAGTGTCAGTGCCAGAGCTGGCAGCAGCGTCCGCAAGCCGTAACGAATCAGATAGGTTCCCGCGAGAACACAGATATCCTTGATCTGGATGACCCTGCGAGCCGATACCATCGATGCGCGGAGCCCGGGAGGTTCTTTGATTTTTACCATCGTGATTTAGTTGCCGGTTCCGTGCCCAGTATTTGCATAGAAGGGTCTCGGGAACGGCAAGAGGAAATGCGGGATTTAGGGTTGTAACCACAGGTGCGGGGAGCTTTGTGATCGAAAGTTCCCATTCCTGCATCATGACTCCCCTCCTTTTCCAAAGGAGGGGGGGACCAACGCCAGTTGGTGGGGTGGTTTTCCCAGGGCGCGCCGCGCCAGAACCCCTCCACCGCCTGGCGGCGGTCCCCCCCCCCTGCAAGCAAGGGAGGAGTTCCCTGAAAAACCGCACGAATTGACTGAAAAATCCCCGTAGTTGTGGTTACACCCAGGATTTAGGGTTGCCAGTATTTCGTGTTGAGATCCGATGGGGGTTCGTCATTCTTTCCTTTATGAAAATTCTAATTTCACTTCTCAGTTGCTTCTTACTTGTTCTCTCCGGGTGCACGGCATTCGAGAATAACTTGGAAGAGAGCAAGAATGCTGGGAGCGTTCAAAGTCTAAATGAAAAGGAAACGGAGCAGATAGAGGAACTCTCATCCGGGGGTCAGCTCAATCAGGATGAAGAAGAAGAAATGAATCAGAGCATATCTGAGTCCGGCAATTCGGGATACTGAGACTCTTCCTACGTCTTAGGCAGGAGTTGTAAGCATTCTTGAAGAGAACGGGCTGTTCGATCCGTTTTCCCTGCTTCCTGAATTTTCCAGAGGGTCTGGTTTTCCTCGTTGACTATAATTACTGATAGCTCGGAATTTTCCTCTTCGCCGTCGCTTGGATTCCAGCCGCTACGTTCTAGAGCGCGACACGTCCAAATCCGCTCAACGCCATTCCCAATCAGCTCAATGGCTCTGCCATTCTGGATCTTAGCTTCTGGTTCAAAGTTTCCACTGCTTCGGTTGAACTCGAGATTCGGCGAAGAGAACACCTTGGGGAAGGCACCAGAAAGAACGAGGTCCTCCGGTATGCCCTGGAACCACTTTCCCCCGTGACCCAAGAGCCATAGGCGATCAGCGTGGCGCAGCGCACTTTCCAGATCATGGGTGGTCAATAAAATGGCAATTCTCCGGTCTTTGGCGATTCGGGCTAAATTTCCGAGTACTTCGATGCGGGAAGGTAGATCGAGAAATGCAGCCGGTTCGTCTAAAAAAGCAATGGGTGCTTCTTGAGAGAGAAGGCGTGCGAGCGCGACCCGCTGTCTTTCCCCGTCGCTCAGCTCTTCCATTAATCTCGTGCGAAAGGCTGTGCTTCCGCTATCGTTGAAGGCAGCATCAATTGCCGAATGGTCCGCGGCGGTTAGTTTTCCCGTCCATTTTGAGTGTGGGTGTCGACCTAGCGCCACCAAATCAAAAGCACTCATTCCGGCTGGAAGTTCCTCTCTGGTAGAAAGGCAGGCCCGCGTTCTGGCTAGTGCACGAGGAGAATAATCACCGAGCGCAGTTCCCTGAATATTTATGGAGCCCTTCAGTGGTTTGAGGAAACCTGAGAGGGTGCGGAGCAGAGTGCTCTTGCCCGCACCGTTTGGACCGAGGAGGCAGACTAATTCCCCGGGGACCAGTGATAGATCCAACGGACCTCCAAGAGCTAAGGGGGGGCAACCTTTCTTGGTATGGCCGAAGATCAGATCTTCGGCTGCGAGAAGTTTTTCCGGTGGGTTGGAGGTCATGAAAGAGACCCGGTGCTGCGGTTTTTCAAGAGGACCCAGATGATTACCGGAGCACCGATGAGAGCCGTAACGGCATTGACCGGGAGGGTGCTTGCGGTTCCGGGCAAGCGGGCAATCAAATCCGCCAGCAGGGCCAGCGAGGCCCCGAGAATAAGGGTCAGTGGGATCAAACGGGCATGGTTCCTCGTCCCTAACAGCCCACGGGCTAAGTGGGGAACTGCGACCCCGAGGAACCCGATCGGCCCGCAAAAAGCGGTAACGGCCCCTGCAAGAATTGCTGCACTGCAAAGAATGAGGACTCTGGCCCGCACCGTATTCTCGCCGAGTGCCCGAGCCTGTTCTTCTCCGAGGAGGAAAGCATCCATCGACTTGAATTGAAGACCCCCAAATAGAACGGCTATGAAAACCGCTGGTGCGAAGACTTTAAACTGCACCCAAGTTACCGACCCAAATTGACCGAAGCTCCAGGTGATGAAAGTCTGCAAGCGCTCTGGCATTGCGAAAAAGATCAATATGCTCACAACCGCATTGATTAGATAAGCCAGCATCAACCCGACGATCAAGAGGGTCATGACGCCAACTCGGGTCACTAGGGCGAGGATAACTACAAGCACAGCCCCGGCTCCTATGGATGCTGCGAGGACCAACGAAAAAGCTCCACTGGGATCGATGGAACTTAGAAAACTTTGACTGGCCGGAACCGCTATCAACATAACAATAGCAACCCCCAAGCTGGCACCGGAATTAACACCAAGAATATAGGGGTCGGCGAGTGGGTTTCGAAAGACTGATTGCATTTGAAGCCCCGCCATTGCGAGAGCGGCTCCAGCGAATGCAGCGGTCAGGGCCCGGGGAAGGCGCACATCTATGAGTATAAAAGCTGATTGTGGATCCAAGGGTTCCCGGAAGGTGAGGAACCGAAAAAAATCATCAAACGTTACCGGAACCGATCCCAGTGCTAGTGCGGTAATGAAAAGCGCCACAAAGACGAAAGCGGAGATCCAGCGAACCATGAAGATGTTTGAAAGTAGAACATCGTAGGTGCTCTAAGGACCTGCCTGCAAACTAGAAACTCCGATTCTGCGTCTGACGATGCAATGATTTCCTCGGGGTCACTGCCGTTCCGAGCGATCCAAAGCGTTCGCGCGATAGCCACTCAACGTAGTGTTCGCCCTCTCGACTCGAGGAAGCTGGACCTTGTCCCGCCGTAGCTCGCAGAGCGTAGGTGGAAGAGCGGAGAGAGACTTGCGAGACTACCGCTCAAAGTAGGTCTCGTGCTCGCGCGATTGCCGCTCAACGTTTTAGGTAGACCGAATTCTGTATTGTAGCCGAATGACGAAATTCATTTCGAAGGGAGTCGCGCCTACTGTTCATCTGGGACAACAACCCTCTTCCGCGGAACAGTGGTCTGTGTGTTGACAGCACTCGGTTCGAGGCGATTCAGGAGTTCAAAGAAGGGTGTTCCTGAACCAAGAACGATACGACTGTTCTCGCCAAGACCCTTTTCGTAGGCCTGCAAGGTTCGCAGGAAGCGGTAGAATGATGGATCCTGGTTGTAGGCTTCCGCGTAAATCCGGATTGCCTCCGCTTCGGCCTGCCCACGCACCAACTGGGCGCGTTGTTCGGCTTCACTACTGATTCGAGCCAATTCCTTTTCCATTTCACCAAGCCGCTGCTCGGCTCGTTTGTTGCCCTGTGAGCGGAAACCCGCAGAGATTTTTTGTAGCTCGGCATTCATCTGAGCGTATACGTTGGATTCGATCTCCTGCGTGTAGTTCAGTTGCTTGATCAAAATATCCTCAAGCTCGATTCCCAGACCAATCTGTTCGAGTCGTTTTCGAGCTTCTTTGAGAATTCCTTGAAGAACAATAGGGCGACCAGCAAGGTAAGCACCATCTGGTTCCTGGGGTAATTCGGGTAGGTCGCTGCCTAGGGTAGCCACCTCTTCTACGGTGATTTCTGCCATATCATCGGAATCGAGCGCTAGCCCCAGCTCCTCGGGTTTCAGATCCAGAATACGATTACTGCTTCTGATCACCTCAAAGAGATCGTATTTTGCGATTTCGTCTTTCGCCGCGCCAGCAATGATACCATTCAGGCGGGTATCTGCCTGGTCGATCGAGTTGATCGTTTCGAGAAACTTTTTGGCATCATCAATTCTCCATCGAGCCGTGACATCTATGTTTACCGTCTTGCGGTCTCTGGTGATCGTGGTCGTCTGGCTTCCGTCCCAGCGCTGTAGGCGGGAATCGAATCGCCTGACCTGTTGCCATGGGAGCTTGGCGTGCAAGCCTGCTTGGGTTATCGGCTCACCGACGACTTCACCAAACTGGGTGATGACGGCCCGTTCCCATTCGCTGATGGTATACAGGCTGGTCCAGGATAAAAGGCCGATAATAACGATGGCTGCGACAGCCACGATTCCGCGGCGCGCATATTTCGAATTCATGTTGGTGCTCACTGTGCACCTCCTTGGTTTAGATTGAGTAGTGGCAGGACGCCTTTCAGGCTCTCATCGACAACCCAGACTTCGCCGACTTCAGGAAGTCTTTGTTCGAGAGTCTCCAGATAGAGACGCTGGCGCGTGACTTCCGGTGCTTCTTCGTAAGCTCGCAGCATTTCCAGGAACCGCCCGGCGTCACCCTTGGAACGATTGACCCGGCTCTCGAGAAAACCCTCGGCCTCTAACACGATCCGTTCAGCAGACCCTCGGGCGCGCGGGACTTTTTCCTGATACTCTTTGGAGGCTTCTTCGAAAAATCTTTGCGCGTCCTGTTCCGCTTTGTTCAAGTCGTTGAAAGCTGCTTGCACTTGAGAGGGAGGGCTAACGAAAATGAGGTTCACCTCATTAATTCGCAGACCCATTTCAAATTGATCTGCCTGCGCTTGAATCAGTTTGCGCACCCGCTCCTGAATCTCGGCACGACCAATCGTAAGGATGGGAATGCTGGCGCGGTCACCCATGATTTCCCTCATTACGGATTGGGAGATATCCCGAAGGGTAGCCAGAGGGTCTTTTACGTTGAAAAGAAAAAATTCCGGATTTTCACGGCTGAATTGCACGTCCCAGCCGGCTAAGACAATGTTCAAGTCACCAGTGAGCATGGAAGATTCGTCCATGTAACCACTCTCGGAAATGCGACCGCCCGGAGCGCTTCGATAGCCGAACTCCTGCACGTCAACTCGGCGGGTCTTCACCTTGACCAATTGATCAATCGGGTAGGGCAGGTGGAAATGCAATCCGGGTCCCACCGTTTTTACGTGCTTGCCGAACCGCAGGAGGACGCCTTCTTCCTCCGCATCGATTTGGTTAAAGCTGGTTGCCAGGCCGATGCCAAGGATCGCTACAATAGGGATCCAGACATACTTCCAGGGGTTAAACTCGACCTCACGGCCATCAGGGAATTCAATTCTCACACCTAGAGGGAGACGGTCTTCGGGCTCGCTGTCAACCCATCCACGAATTTGCTGTAATTCTGCGGATTGGAATCAATTCGAGGCCCCTCTGTTTCCGCTCGTTCATCAAGAGAAATACTCTTTGATTCCCTCGAGAACATTGGAGGCGGCAATCGAGGCTAGGATCAAACCCATCACCCGGCTGATGATACCCGCTCCAGCATCACCTATATAATAATACAATTTACCCGCGATTCTCATTATGATATAAACTGTTGCGATAACCAGGAGCATTAACATAGCGGTGACTGATTGTTGGATCAGGGTATTTTCACTATTCTTCGTTAACAGAACAATTGCCATGATAGCACCGGGAGAGGCGATGGAGGGTGTAGCCAGAGGAAAGATGGCTGTATCGTGGAGAGAGCGGCACATTTTAATTTCCCCTTGGGGCTTTCCCTCTCCAAAAATCATTGTCAGTGCGAAGAGGAAAAGAACCAGTCCACCGGCAATCTGGAAAGCGAGTAGCGGAACCCCCATGGCCTGAAAGAGAAACTCTCCCACGACTAGAAAGAAAAGAAGGATCCCGGCAGCTGCCAATGTGGCAATCCCAGCGATTTTCCGTTTTTCACGATCCGTGTGATCTTTCGTCGCCGAGATAAAGACAGGCAAAGTCCCGACGGGATCAATGACAGCCCAGAGGAGAACAAAGGTACTAAGCAGTTCCTGAAGGTTGAGTGTATTCATTCCGCTGTGGATTGGTAGGTCGGCCGGTGCTTACCAAAAGGCACCAACTCCTCTTTGTTTGTCCCTTAATTGAGTTATGGATTCAAGCTCTCGTTTCGAATGGATATTTAGTCTAAGAATTCATCTGGATCAACAATTTGGTCCATATTTGAGGTCAGCGGTTATGACCTTATAAGATGTGTGCAGGTTTTCAGCCAATGACTGACTCCGGAACTGGGATAAGAATTGGCTGGCCAGAGTTACGATTTCCAGTTGATTCTGTTTACCATGAAACGATCCTCCCAAATTCTCACAACATTGTTGGCTTCAGCTTTTCTGGTAAATTCTGTATTCGGGCAGATTACCCAAAAAACCAGGGATCCACATCGCATTGGTGGCGGTGTTAATTACTGGGTAGCTCTCGAGGATTTAGGAGATGACACCGACGATAGCGGGTTTTCATATCTTGTCTCCTATCAATACTGGTCGGGTTTGTGGGCAATAGAACTCACGGGTGAGCTCTTACCAGATCGCTTTGGTGAAAATGCCTGGGCGCCGGAAGCCTATATTATTTTTGGTGAAGGAATCTACCTGGCCGCTGGGGTTGGTATCATCAATTCTGACGGTGACTGGGCCAGCAAGCCATTTTACGCCTTCCGCGGTGGTTTTAACTTTGAGGTGTTTGGTAACTTCTACCTGGATATCTCTGCCAACTATCGTTTCAACGACACGGCGGATCTAAAGGATAGCAATACCACGATTGATACAGACACCGTATTTCTCGGTGCCTCCCTCCGGTTTGCCTTTTAAAATAGCGTTTTAATTCAGCTTTCAGGCGAGGAATCATTTTTTCGCTTTGGAACGGGTTTTTCTTGACGAAAGACCCCACTCAATCTTGTTTCTTCAGCTTCGACGCAGGAGAGGTGGCAGAGTGGTCGAATGCGCTGGTTTGCTAAACCGGTGAGCCCTGAAAGGGGCTCCACGGGTTCGAATCCCGTCCTCTCCGCCATTCGCTTTCAGGCCTCCCACTCGGGAGGCCTTTGTTTTTGGGCTAATCCAGCCATTGAAGGGCCTTCCGGGGGGATAGCGAGTTGCCATTGATACAGACAGGAACGAACAAGAGTTGACAAGATAGGACACAATCCGCAACCATTCGCAACCATGGCGGAAAGAAACATTGCAACCAAAGCTCTTTACAAGGGCATTCGTAAGTGCGAACGGAAGGACCGGAGAAACCGATTCGGGGTAGAGTGGAAGGATGACGGAAAGCGCAGATTCCGTTTCTTCCCCACATCCGAAGAACGGGACACCTTTTACAAGTCCCACTTCAAAGCCGGGACGGTGGAGGATTTCAGCCTATCAGAATGGCTTCGCTGGCAGGATCTAAAACGGGAGGCCGAAGAGATCGGCATTGAGCCGGAAACCGCTCTTGCCATTGCCCGAAGACATGGGGGCCAAACCCTCAAAGCCGGAAAGACTCTCAAGGATGCCACTACCGCATACCTGGCTGACGCTGAACGCCGCCGAAGGTCCGAAGACTACCTCCGACACCTACGGAGCTTCTTTGCCCGTCTGGAGGCCTCCCTTGGTAAGGAAATGCCATTGCTCGAAATAGACAGGGAAATGATTCAGGCCTTTTTCGACGGTCTCGGGGTCGGTCCGGTTACTCTCCAGAATTATCGAGCATACCTGACCGCCCTTTTCAATCATGCCGTTGCAGAGGAATGGCTCGACCGATCACCAGCAACCCGCCTTGTCATTCCCGAACCGAAGAGCGAAGAACCCGGCATCCTGACGCCGAAACAGACTGAGGACTTGCTCAGGGCCGCTCAGGAGATCGGGCCAGAGCTCGCCGCCTTGCTCGCCTTGCAATGCTTCGCAGGAATCAGAAATGCGAACGTCACCCGCTTTGAACCCGGAGAGATAGACGCGAAGGCGAAGACAATCACAATCCCGGCCGCGAAGTTTAAAACGGGCAAGCGTCATGTTATCGAGGACGCCGCGCCCGTCCTTTGGAGCTGGATCGCCCTAGCGGATATGGAGGAGCTTTGCCGATGGACCGCCCGGAACTACAACTGGCGGAAAGGACAAGCATTCAAGGCCGCGAAGATCGACCCGCCGAAAAATTGTCTTCGTCATTCGTTCGCTTCCTACCGTTGCGCTTTGGACGGTTCAGCGGAGAAGGCAAGTTACATTCTCGGACACCAGAACCCGCGCGAAATCTGGCAGGCCTACAAAGCCACCGCGAGCCGGGCCGATGCAAAGAAGTATTTCGCCATCAAACCGGCGGCCGAAAAATGAGTGCCAACAAACCAATTCCAGCCGTTGCAAATACTGTAAACGCCGATCTTGTCCCAAAGGTCAGAAAATGGCTTGAGAAAAACCACCCCGATTCTCTCTTCACGGATGGGGAACTCTCAACCCTTCTTTGCTATGCCACGACCCCGGAGGATTTTTCAATGCCAACTTCCGCCGATGCCGTGAAAGCCTTTCACGCCGGGACCCTTCAAACGGTCGAAGGCGCAATGTCAATTTTACCGGATCGGGGCATGAATGAAATTCACCGATTGATGCTCCGGGACCCCGATGCTGTCCTTTCCGCTCTGATACGATTTCGAATCGAGGATGCCCGGGGGATGGGGGATAAGATCCGCCGCGCGATTCGCCGTGAGAATTGCGAAGGGTTATCAGGAAATGAGCTTGTCCGGTTTCTGACAGAAGACACCGGGGAGATCCCCGTTCAACAGGCCGCAACTGTTCGCAGAAGACTTCAGGAGATGAGGCGGGATGACGGAAAGCTCGACCCGAAAGCTCCGTGGTGGAGGGTTACAGAGGGTTAGCGGATTTTTCAAAAATCCCGCTAATTCCGGGAAATGACATTCTGTGTCAATAATTGAACCATGATTCAATCATTTGACACAACAAGCATTCGTATTGAGGCGGACCGGATCATTCTTCCGCCGAAGATTCGAAAATCTGATCTGGCAAGACTCCTTGGAGTTTGCCCTCGCACCGTGACTCGCCGTTGCCGTCTCTATGGCATCAAGGCGGGCCGCGATGGTCTTATCCGGGCCGCCGACGCTCGTCGTCTTCTGGAGGAATAACGGATGAACACACCAACACCCGCCGAAATCTCCGATGCCGTCCAAGCTGCAACCGAAGGAGGGAAAGTAACATGAACAAAAACCTCCGCCCCCAACTAACACTGCTCGAATCGAACGACCTTCAATATAGAGAGCAAATCATCCAAAAGGGTCTGAAGACCTTCATCGAAGTAGGCGACGCGCTCGCATTCATCCGGGACAACCGTCTGTATCGAAAGGACCACGACACTTTTGAAAGCTACTGCCGTGATCGGTGGGGATTTAGCAGGGTTCAAGCGCATAGGCTAATGGAGGCAAGTGAGGTTGTAAACATGTTGCCAATTGGCAACAAAATCACAACCGAAAGCCAAGCTAGAGAGGTTGCCAAGGTCGAGCCCGACCACCGCGTGGAAGTTATTGAGAAGGCTACGCAAGCGACAGGTGGGAAACTTACGGCCAAGGCCATCAGGGAAGCGAAGTTTCAAAGCGTTGCCGAACAGAAAATGGCCGAAGGAATCCCTATTTATGAGCAACAAGGAATGACCAAGCAGGGATTCCAAGCGGGAATGTATTTTCAGGGAGCACTACGGAACATCGTCGAGGAGATGAAGAAATATGACCCGCAAGACGTAGCAGACGGATCGACGCCGGATGAGCGCGAAGAGATCCGCGAGAATTTCGATTTCATCAAAAATTACCGAGACCAACTTATCGCAAAACTATGAGCCACGCACCGCCAAAAAAAGGGCCGCCCGGCGAAAGGCGGCCCGAAGTTGAAAGCAACTCCAATTTTACCGCAACCGCCGCCGAAGTCAAGCGGCCGGGAATCTCACCGCAAACCCTCGCCGCCGCGAAGGTCCGTCAAATTGATGCGACCCAAGCCGAAGAGCTTTGTGGAATGAAGGCCGCCGGGCTTTGGATTCCTTACCCCGGAGTGAAGGACTACGGACGCTTGCGACTCGATACCCCGACACCTAGCCAGAAATACCACCAGCGAGCCGGGAGCGATGTTCACGCTTACATGACGCCCTCAGCACTCGAAGGTCCGAAGGGGGGCGACCTCGCAATCATCGAAGGTGAATTCAAAGCCCTTTCGCTTGAAGAGTCCGGGCTTGTCGCAATCGGGATTTCTGGATTCTTCGGTTTTCAGTCAGGAAGCGAAATCGTTCCCGAACTCGACCAAGCCTTGCGCCGAATAAAGCCGGAGCGGATTCTTTTCTTCGGGGATAGCGACACCGCCTTAAATTCACAGTTTGCGACCGCCGCAATCCGACTCCAGGACATGACCGGGCTTCCCGTATTCCTTCCAAGGATACCACTGGACCAGCCGAAGGGGATTGATGATTGCCGGGAGGAAATGGGAAGGAACTTTCCCGGCTTCCTAAGCGATGCGATAGAAACCGCCGTCGAGATCGAACCGGGGATGACACCGCCGCAACTTTCCGTCGAACTACTGGAACAGGAACGCGACCGACTGAAGGCAGGAACCTTCGGAATGAGCCCGACCAAAGCAAAACGTCGCCTTGTCGAGATTGGGGCCGCTGCTGAAAAGGACGCACTCGCCTTCGATTCGCTTTATGGACTGTTGGACGAAACGGGGATTAGCGGGAAGCGAGCCTTTCAGAACGCCGTCAAACAACTGAAAGAGACCCGCCGGAAGGAAGCCGCCAACCGGGAGCCAAACCCCAAGGACCACAAGGAAACCGTCGTGAAGCGTTTTGCCTTTGATGGCAGGGCATACTACCGGGACCGGGAGGAGCGATGGGAGAAAATGGAAAGAATGGATTTGCTTCTCACAGTGGACGCAATGGGATTTCCGCGAACCCGCGAACAGCACGAAACCCGCTCACCCGCTGAGAACATCCTTCTCTCGATTCAGAATGACCGCCGGGCCGAATATGCCGGTCCGATCTGTGGACGCCGCGCAGGAATGTTTGACGAAGGGGGCCGCCGAATACTCGCCACCGCCGGACCCAAGATTGTCGAAGCCGCCCCCGACCCCCTACCCGGACCCCTGTTTGATTTCTTCGCCGGGCTATTCGGGAAAGGTCAGGATGATAAATGGGAGCTTCAGCTTGGGCTCTTTCTGGGATGGCTCAAACAGGCCCGACGAGCCCTTGCCGATCCGACAAACCACTTGCCGGGGCATTTGCTTGGGCTTATCGGCCCGAGGGATTGCGGGAAGAGTCTTGGGCAGGACTTGATAACCCTCTGCATTGGGGGCCGCTCTGCTGACGCTTCAACGTGGCTTCAGAACCGGACCGACTTCAACGCGCAACTCTGGGGGGCCGAACATCTGATTCTCTCCGATGCATACCTTGAAGACGATCCGAGAGTGAAGAAGAGCTTCCGGGATGCGATCAAGGGAGCCGTTGCAAATCCTGTTTATCCTCTCGCCCGGAAGTATGCCGATGAAATCAGCCTTCGCCCGATTTGGAGACTATCGCTTTCCGCAAACGATGACCCACAATCCGCCGGAGTCATTCCTTCACCGATTGCCGACCCAAGCCTTGCCGATAAGATTTTATATCTGAAGGGCTTTCCGCCGCTGAAGCCGTTTCATGGAGACGAGCCGCAAGACCGTTTGAAATTCTGGCAGAGTCTGGTTGCCGACCTTCCGACCTTTTGCGGATTGGTCGATTCCTTCGCAGTCGATGAGGAATGGCAGAAGGGCCGCTTCGGGGTCAGTGAATGGCTACACCCGGATATTGCCGAACTTCTCGACAGCTCGAACCCCGACCGCGAAATCATTGAATTCCTTTCCGACTGGATAGAGAGCGCAGGGGAAGATGCCGGGGAATGGTCAGGCCGGGCAAAGGATTTGTTTGCCGCAATCGACGATCACAGCGACGGGGATTTCCGCCGCCAAGCTTGCAGGAATTCACTCGTCCTTAGTCATGCAATGAAACGGATTGCCGGGCTTCCCGATTGGAAAGGAAGGATTGAGATTAAGCACGACCGATTCGGGCCGAACCGCCAGCCCGGTCTAAGATTCACAATCAATTCCGCAAACCGGATAGGTTTGGATGGGTAACTCACCACCCTTTTACGCGCGAGAAAATATAATAATATGAAAGGTATAAAAGATATTATGCTGAGGGGAAGAGGTCAGGAAGTAACCTATCCAAACCTATCCGCCCCCGTTTTGCCGAAGGTCGAGAGAACCGTCGCAACCCCAACCGCAAAACCGGAACCACCCGCCGAACCAATGCGACCCGGCGAAGACTTCTTTTCATACGTCGACCGCCGCTTTCCCGAATTCGCCGCCGTCACGATGACACCATGACAAACCCACTCCAGAAAACAAATTGGGTCCCTCCTGGACTTAAAAAACGCTGCAACGGGGCCAATCCCGAAGTCGACTCAGTCAAAACATTTCAATTTCACCGGACACCATTTATGAAGACAGAACTACTCGAAAAAATCATCAATCTGCCGGTATCAATCCGGCAGTTGCAAAAGCTCACAGGGCTCGCACGTTCGACGGTGCAGGACCGACTGACCGCCGCCGGGGTAAAGTCTCCCGCTAAACTTTCGGAAGCGTTGGAAGCGATTCTCCGACTTCGGGATCGCGAAGACTACACAGCGGCCCGGTCTCGCCGGATGCAGGTCCAAGCCGACTTGCTCGAACTCGAACTACGCCGGAAGAAAAAGGAACTGGTCGAGGCTGACGAAATGGAAGAGGAATTTTCCGCTCGTATCATCTCAGCCCGGAGGGAAATCCAAAGCTGGCACGACGTCAGCCGGGAACGCAGGTCCGAAGTCAGCCGGAAGCTGGGAGACGCGCTGACCCGACATGACTTCAGCTAATACAAGTTGACGGACCAACCACTGATGATGACTCATTCCAACCTAAAAAATGCTCCGCGTCCCAAAGGGGATATTAACGATTATCTTGAGGAAAACCTCCGCTCGCTTGTCAACGGACGAGGGGCAACCTCAGAGGCCGACCGCTACCAGCTCGATCTTGAGAAAAGCGGTTTCTCTCCGAAAGGACAGCTTTCCGTCCCTCTGGATTCCGCGCGGAGATTTTCTCGCGACCTTTTAGCCGGGGACTTTGATGCAGGGGGTTCGACCGTAGGGACGACCACCGCCGGAACCGTTCCAGCTCTCGGACCACTATCATTGGTCGAAGAGCTAGGCATTACCCGATTTCAAAATCTTTCCGGAACCCTTGCGATTCCTCGCGTGACTTCGGGGGCCGAGGTTCAATGGATTGCTGAAGGTGCAACCGCGCCGGAGTCCGATCTTGCGACCGACAACATTTTGCTGTCTCCGAAAACGGTCTGCGTTTTTACGCAGTTCTCGAAACAGCTTTTTCTTCAGACAGACAGAGCAATTCAGGCGATTGTCATTAACGACATTACCCGCCGGATCGACGCCGCTATCTTTAAGGCGATCTTGGCCGGCTCCGGCGTCAGTGGACAGCCCAAGGGTCTCTTCAGTCTGGACACCAGCACCAGCGGAGTCGGGACCGTGACTTTCGCAGGCGCACCGACTTGGGCAAAGGTTGCCTCGTTCGCCGCCGCCGTCGAAACCGAAGACGCGCAAATCTTCGGACCAGCGCGGTTTGTATCCTCGCCGGACGTTGCCGAGAAATTCCGCACCACGACCAAAGACTCTGGCAGCGGCCAATTTATCCTCCCAGACTCCGGGGAGATAATGTCCGCGAAATTTCATTCAACTTCTTTGCTTGCTTCCGGCGCCTTCGCAGACCGCGTTTGCTACGGGCATTGGTCCGAGGCGATCCTTGCCGAGTGGTCTAGTTTGGACCTCGTTATCGACCCCTACAGCGGTGCCCGTAACGGTCTGGTCAGCGTAACTGGAATGGCGCATATTGATGTTGGATTCCGGCACCCGGAGGCCTTCGCAGTTTCGACCGACTCAGGCGCACAATAATTTTCACCATTGGAGCAATACACGGTTGTCACAATGCGACCCGTCTCCGGCTTTACTCACCGGGGGCGGGTATTTTTCAACTTTCGGTGCCATACTGGGGCCGGAAATTAACCACTAGGTTAGGAGCAAGCCGAGTCCGTCGAGAAACCGGGCTGGGGGGAGACCTCCGGCTCGCGTTCGTTTTGGGGCCGCAGGATTGCCGAGGAATGGCGATTGGATACAGGTGCAGGGTAAGAACACCAGACCACCAACCTTTCGGCCCTCAGTCTCACAGGCGGGGGCTTTTTTGTCGAATCGGAGGCCGCAGGATTGGCGAGGTTTGGCGATAAGATGCAGGGGCAGGGTTAAGACACCTACCAAAAAAAAATACATAGCGGAAAGGAAAAGGCCATTTCGGGTGAAAGTGGTTGCTTTCAAATGCAACCATCTGCAACCGATGACTTTCTATTCATTGCGGAATGTTTATAGACAATACTTTATGTAATTTATGAATGAATCCCGTCCTCTCCGCCATTCGACGCGCTCCGCTTGCTCATGGCAGGCCGCTTTTACTGAAAACAAGGTAGTGGGGTGCCAGGCCTTCCGTATTGCTCTCCTTTATTTTTTTCCAATTGGTGCTGGTAATTAGACTCTGACTAATAGCCACTCTCTTAAGCCGTTATTTTCTAAAAGCCATTCACCTCGACAACGCCCGCCATGCAGAAGTTCAGTCACCTAGTTGAGTTTTATGCAACACTCGCGATTATTACTGCATATGGAAGAAACCAGTAGCAGCAACAATCGGCCCTTGGTGGCGATCGCGGGTGCCAGTGGTTTTGTCGGTTCTTTTGTCCGATCAGAATTAAATGATGCCTTTCGTTTTCGTGGTCTGACACGGAGCCCAACGGTTGCTGACCGGGGAGCTGATGCCGAAGGAAACGAGTGGCGTCATTGTGATCTTTTTAGTTTGCCGAAAGTTACCGATGCACTGCAAGGGTGTGACTACTGCATTTATCTAGTGCACTCGATGAGTCCTTCTTCCCGTTTGGTGCAAGGTAGTTTTGCGGATTTGGACCTTCTGCTCGCTGATAATTTTATTCGGGCAGCGGAAGCGGCTGGGGTAAAGCGCGTCGTTTATCTTGGAGGTCTCTTGCCAGAGCAGGAAGAAGGCCTGTCCCCGCATTTGCGGAGTCGGCTCGAGGTTGAACGGGTGCTGCGTTCCAGGCAGGTCCCCGTTGTTGCCCTGAGAGCGGGGTTAATTTTTGGGCCGGGTGGATCTTCCTTTACGATGTTGATTCGATTGGTCCAGCGTTTGCCGGTTATGATTTTACCGCACTGGGTTCGTTCGAAAACACACTCCATAGATATTGAGGACATCGTTCGTGCCATTAAGCTTTCCCTTACGGATCCACAAATAGAAGCGGGAGCTTACGATATGGGAGGACATGAACCAATGACCTACCGTCAGATGATTCTGAAAACGGGTGCGATACTGGGGAAAAAGGTCCGCTTTATTGATTTTCCAATCAATGCTTTTGGACTCTCACAGCACTGGGTAGCGCTCTTTGGCGGGGTTCCTATCTCACTTGTGGGTCCGTTGTTGGAGAGTCTAACCCACGATTTGGAGGCCCGCCCAAACGCGCTTTTGGATAAAATCAAAAAGGACGCTATCCCTTTTGACGAATCGCTCAGGCGTGCGGTTGACGAGAAAGGCAGGCCCTTGCCCAATCCCCGACAAGAAACACGCAAGAAGGACAAACCAAAGATACGTCGGGCTCGTCTTGTGCGCTCGGTGCAACGGATGCCCCTGCCAAAGGGATGGACCGCCGAGCAAGTTTCGAACGAATATGGAGAATGGCTGACGCGCCGATTCTGGGGGTTGCTATCGGTGACAAAAGAAGAGGGTGGCGAGCTCTGTTTTAACTGGACCTACCCACGGGTGCGTCTCCTTCGCCTTGATCCTTCTCCCTTTTCTACAGGAACCAATCGCCGCAAAGCCTTTTATATATCGGGAGGCCTTCTCTCGCTGTCTCACGACCCGCCGGGGCGCTTCGAGTTTCGACTCTTTCCAGAAAATGGGTTCCTTGTTGCCGCTATTCACGGTTTCGAGCCCAGATTGCCTTGGTGGATCTACGCCCAAACCCAAGCCAGGATTCATCTTCTGGTAATGAAACTTTTCGGGCGTCATCTCGGGCGGATTAATGGGCAATTGTTAAAGGCGGAATCGACAAGCGCGGCACAAGCTGATTCGCTTTAGGAATGATATTGCAACGCCACGAAACACCCGAGGGACTCTTAGTGATCCGAAATTCCGAATTGCGGGACATAGGCGGCCTAATTGAGGTCTGCTGTCGGGTTTATCCCGGATTTGCCGCCGATGGATTCATGTGGTCGGAAGATCAATTGCGGAATCACCAAGCGGTTTTCCCGGACGGCCAGATTCTTGCCGAGTTCGATGGTGTTATTGTCGGAGCTGTTGCTTCCCTGGTTGTCGACATGGGGACAAGTCCCTATCGGCAACATACCTACGCCGGCATTACCGATGGAGGCTACTTCCACAACCACAACCCGCAAGGAGACACACTCTATGGTGCGGAGGTCTTCGTCCACCCGGATTATCAAGGGAAGGGTATCGGAGGGTATCTCTATCAGGCGCGCCGAGAGCTATGCCAAAAACTGAATTTGCGCCGTATTCTCGGGGGTGGTCGTCTTTCCGGTTATGCAGAGGTTACGGATAAGATCACACCGGAGGAATATGTGCGGGAGGTCGAGAGCGGAGAGCGGCGCGATCCTGTTCTTAGCTTTCAATTGCGGGAAGGTTTTGTCGTCCAGGGAATTCTACGCGACTACATGGAAGACCCACGTTCCAAGAATGCAGCGACACTAATCGAGTGGCTCAATCCGGACTTTAAGCCGACCGAAGGGGAGGGCGGTAAGATGAGGGTGTCTTGTGTCCAATACCAGGTGAGGGCCATCGAAAGTTTCGAAGATTTTGCCAGCCAAGTAGAGTATTTTGTGGAGACAGCTTCCGACTACCGATCTGACCTCGTCGTCTTTCCCGAATTCTTCTCGGTGCAATTACTGTCGCAAAAGGGTTTGCGAAAGCTCCCTTCTTTGGAGGGGATCAGGCGATTGGCGAAGATGGAGGAGCAATTCATGGATCTCATGACCACGCTGGCGAAAGACTATGGTCTTCACATTGTGGCGGGCAGTCATCCGATGGAGCGGGACGGTTTGTTGTACAACATGAGTCCGATCATTTACCCCGACGGTAGTTTTGATCTTCAGCCGAAAATACACATCACCCCGGCAGAGAAGCGCTACTGGGGTATCAGCGGAGGGTCTCGCCTGCAGGTTTTTCAAACCAACAAGGCGAAGATTGGGATCTTAATCTGTTATGATTCAGAATTTCCGGAAGCAGCCCGCTATCTGGCGGACCAAGGTGCGGAGGTGCTTATCGTTCCCTATTGCACGGATGATCGCCAAGCCTACTTGCGGGTTCGAAAATGCAGCGAGGCCCGGGCCATTGAAAACCAGGTCTACGTGGTAACCGCTGGAGTTATCGGGAATCTACCTTCGGTGCCGGCAATGGATATTCACTATGCACAGTCAGCGGTTTTTTCTCCCTCGGACTTCGAATTTGCCCGGGATGGGATTCAGGCTCAGGCAGACAGTAATGTAGAAATGCTCTTGGTTTCGGATCTCGATATTGGAGACCTCTACCGTTCACGGGCTGCGGGTAGTGTGACGCCCCGATTGGATCGGCGCTTGGACCTTTTCGAATTCCGCACAAGACCAGCCTTGGAATCCTAAAAACAAGCGATCTCAGGACTGACAAGCAGCACTGTTTCTGGTGCAGGGCGCACCGGATGGGTGAAATTATTTCCACGGGATAAACGTGGCCATCCCGCACCATCCAAAGGGTTCCACGGTAACGTCTCAAACGACGGCCCTGCTCAGGGCTCACGCTCTTGACTCGGCGTAGCTCGAAGAGCGTAGACGGTTGCGCGATTGCCGCGCGAGGTTATCTTTTGCGCCGCCCCTATAATTGTACCCGAATACGACCTATATTGAAAATCGCCGTTGATCGCATATAAAAAATATGTGAAATTAGGAATTCGACTTTTTTGTAAAAATCGATTTTTTAATATTATATATGAGGTGCCCCAAACTTCCATACATGTCAGGCAGGCAAGGATTTACCCTTGTCGAGGTCATGATGGTTGTCGTGATCATTGGACTTTTGGCCTCTTTTGCGATACCAGCATTTATGAAGGTTCGTCAGCAATCATATGCTTCCAGTATTGCTAATAATTTTAGAGTCTATCGCGCCGAGTTCGAGATGTTTGTCATGGAGTTTGGATACTGGCCGGACGATGCAAATCCTTCTGAAGTGCCAGACGGAATGGAAGGCCGCCTCAATCGTTTCTGGGAAGGATTTGAAACAGAGGATGAGTGGGATTGGGAGCGGAACGCAGTGAATGTAAGCGTTGGGATCAGTTTGCAGGGAGGTCGAACTTCTGATGGTGTAATGACGCGGGTGGATGAGATCCTTGATGACGGCGATCTGGCTTCAGGCTCTTTCTTTGCGAATGGTTCCGGGCGCTATACGTGGGAAATCGAATGAGAGCTGAGTCTCCTCTTGATGTGAGGGGATAGATCCGTGATCTCCGTTGATTCGGCACCAGATGGTTGAGAGACCGCTCCCAATGCTTCGTGAAACTTTACTGCCACAGATTCTCACGATGTCCAACAGATCTCATTTTTCCATTGCGCCCACTAGTTGAAAGTTATTCATACGGAGCATGCTACCCCGTATAAGGCACGAAAAAATCCTTGAGCTATTGGAAAAGGATGGGGCAGTCCGCACCGTTGATTTAGCTATTCGATTCTCAGTCACCGACGAAACGATTCGGCGGGATTTAGAAGGGCTGCACACCAATGGCAAAGTAGTGCGAACGCATGGTGGAGCCATCTCCACAACGCACCCTGGTCGCAGTCGCGGAATCCGGGAAAGGGAGGTCTTGAACCTTCCTCAGAAAAGGCAACTAGCCCGGGCCGCTGAACAGTTTTTGCAGCCGAGAGATGTTATCTATTTGGACGGAAGTTCAACCGCCTTGGAGTTTGCGAAAATCATACCAGCTCTCGATCTCACCGTGCTAACTAATTCCCATGGAGTCATTGAGGTGCTGAAGGGTAGGGAAGGGATCGAAGTAATTGGGACGGGAGGAAAATTCGATGCTTTCAATGGTTGCTACGGTGGGGCTATGGCTTGTCAGGCGCTCACTCGCTACCGGATCAAAACAGCCTTCTTTTCCGCAAATGGGATAGATCTCAAGCGCGGCCTCAGTGAAAGCGACGAGGACCAGGCCGATCTCAAAGCGTTTGCGCTCCGCTTTGTCGAAAGGGCGGTATTTTTAGGGGACTCGACCAAGATCGGCCTCAAATCAACTTATTTCTTTGCAGATCTGGACTTAATTGACGTCTGGATAACCGATTCTTCTGCCGAGGAAGCCGATTTGCGCTCTCTGAGCCAGCGTGTGCGATCCATTATCGTTGCCTCAGATTGATTCTGAATGTGGGAAAATGTGGGATAAAACGAAATAAATCTGGGAAAATCTTCGAAAAGCCTTGCCAAAAGGAAGAAAACAAAAAAAAGTAATTTAGATGGCACAACTGAACACCCCTGTAAGTTCCAATCGATACCAAATCGAGCATCTCGTGCGGCGTGCCGTTTACGAGAAGATGGGTTTGGCGCTGCCAAAAAGTGCTGAGGCACCGAACCCATTAGTGGTCAATTCCAGTGCACGCCACTGTCATTTGACTCCCGAAGCAGTGGAAGCTCTTTTTGGTCCAGGGCACGAACTCACTCCAATGAAGTGGCTCTATCAGGAGGGTCAATATGCTGCGAAGGAAACCGTCACGTTGATCGGACCCAGGAGTAAGGTGATCTCCAATCTCCGTATTCTGGGACCCTGCCGGACTCTGAACCAGGTGGAATTGGCATTCACGGATGCACGCGCACTCGGTTTTGACATTCCTGTGCGGCTTTCCGGAGATATTGCAGGAACCCCGGGTTGCATGCTGATGGGCCCCCACGGATTCTTTGAAATGCCCGAGGGTGTCATTCGAGCCGGAATCCATGTTCACATGTCACCGGTGGACGCAAAATTTTACGAGGTAGAACACAAGCAGATGATGAACCTCCGCGTTCACGGCCCCTGCCAGACAGTTTTTGAAAAAGTCCTCGTCCGTGTCGACCCAGCCTTCAAGCTCGAAGTGCACATGGATACAGATGAATCGAACGGCTGCGGTCTTGACCCTTCTACTTTCTGCGAACTTTTTCTCTAAACAATCCTCAAATAAAATATTATGAATGAAGCACTCGGAATGATCGAAACCAAAGGTTTCGTCGGTAGCGTCGAATCGATCGATGCGATGGCGAAAGCAGCGGGCATCCAATTGGTTAAGCAGGTCCCTACCGGGGGCGGCTTTCTCACAATACTTGTAAAAGGAGACGTCGGCAGCGTAAAGGCGGCAGTCGAAGTCGGTTCTGAAGCAGCCGCCAAGGCGGGAGAACTGGTAGGAGCGAATGTCATCGCCCGGCCACATCCCGATCTTTTGAAATCCTACGGAATCTAATAAATCGGAGATAATAGTATGGCACATAAAGCAATTGGATTGATTGAAACGAAGGGCTTCGTGGCCCTCTTCTCCGGCAGCGACGCCGCTCTTAAAGCAGCGGATGTTGTAATGACCGGATGGGAGTCCGTTGGAAGCGGAATGGTCACGGCGATTTTCGAAGGGGACGTTGCCTCAGTGAAGGCAGCTGTCGAAGCCGCTGCGGAAGCAGCTAAAACCATTGGTGAGGTCGTCTCAGTCGAGGTCATCGCGCGTCCGCACGAAGACCTCAGTCAGATGGGCAAATTCTTGCCTTCCTGAATCTGAGCAACCGAATATCCCGATCACAACCCCTGTTATGCTCGTATTCGTAGCCAACCTCGGCTCGACGTCCTTCAAGTATTCCCTTTTCGATATGGAAGGGGAAGAACCAAGGCTCGTGGCGCGTGACGGGTACGAACGGGTAACGGATCACGCGGAGGCGATCGCTGATTCATTGGAGAAACTCAAAGCAGAGGGAGTGATCCAGTCCACCGAAGAAATAACCGGAGTCGGTTTTAAGACGGTGCTCGGCGGCAGGTTGACCGGATGCGTTGCTGCGGATGATGATTGTTTAGCGGCATTGGCTGAGAACAGCGACTTGGCACCGGCGCACAATCCAGCCTATGCAGCAGGGATTAAAGGCTTTCGCGAGAAACTGCCCACGGCCCGATTGGTTGCTCTCTTTGAGACCGCCTTTTACCAGTGGATGCCCGAGAGGCGACGGAGGTATGCCGTTCCCGAGAAGTGGGCAGCAGCGGGGGTCAAGCGCAATGGATTTCACGGCGCGAGTCATAAGTTCATCGCAGAACGGACTGCTGAACTCGCAGGACTTGAGGATCTGGCGAACTCCATTCAAGCCCTCTACGTGAACGGACCTACAGATGTGGGAACCCACAATTTTCGTGTGATCTCCTGCCATCTGGGTGGAAGTAGCTCTGTGACAGCCATGCGAAACGGAATCGCTCAAGGCACGAGCATGGGAATGAGTCCACAAAGTGGCTTACCACAGAATAATCGGGTAGGGGACCTCGACTCAATGGCCGTGCCGATGGCGACCAAACGTTTGGGATTATCCATAGAAGAAATCGAAACAGCCCTAACAAAGGAAAGTGGGCTTCTCGGACTAAGCGGCGTCAGTAATGATATCCGCGATCTTTCGAAGGCTGCCAAAGAAGGCAATCAAAGGGCCAAACTCGCCAGAGACTTTTTGGCTGGCTCAGTCCGCGACTGGATCGGTTCTTACTATTTCGATATGGGTGGGGCGGATCAAATAGTCTTCACCGCGGGCATCGGAGAGAATGACGCGGCTTTGCGCGCGGACATTTTGGCTGGTCTGGAAGAACTCGGAATCAAACTGGATCCAGCTAAGAATGAATCCAGTGATCGCGGAGAACGAAAAATATCCACCGATGATTCCAAGACTGCGGTTTGGGTCATCCCGGCCAATGAAGAATGGGTCGTTGCGCGGGAAACGCGGCGATTCATCGAAAGTAATTAATTTCCAACTACGAACAACAACATTTAACTCAAGTAACCAAGGCTATCATGTCACAACCATCCATCGGACTCCTCGAAACAATGGGACTCGTCCCCCTTATCTACGGAACAGACGCTATGCTAAAAGCAGCGGACGTTCAACTAGCCGGCCCCATGAAGGGGGTTGGTAGCGGACTCGTCTCAACGACGATTACTGGCGACGTCGCCGCAGTGAAAGCGGCCCTTGATGCAGGTGCCGACGCAGCCAATCAGATTGGCCAAGTCGTCAGTGCCCACGTCATCGCCCGTCCACAGCAGGAAACGCTCAAAATCGTTCCAACTGCAGCGAAAGCGAGCGGTACGGCCAAGAAGTAATTCTATGTATCTGGCACGTGTCATCGGGCAGGTTGTCTCTTCTAAAAAAGAAGAGGACTTGCGCGGAAGGCGGTTGTTGTTGCTGAGGCCTATGCTGGCGGATTCGGACAACAGCTCTCATCTGAAACCCGGCTCCAACACGATTGTGGCTGTGGACCCGATCGGTGCGGGAACCGGAGAGATGGTGCTGTTCGTGCAAGGCAGCTCCGCCCGCCAGGGTAGTGGTTTGAAGTCATTACCCATCGACGCTGCCATCATTGGCATCGTGGATTCCGTCCAAGTAGAAGGTGAAAATGTCTTCTCAAGCAACGACGACGAAGAAACTAAAAGCTAAACGAGAGAAATTATTATGGATTCAAGGGCAATTGAAGAGATCGTAGCCGATGTGTTGAGCAAGATGAACGGTGGCAATAACGCTGCTGCCTCTACTGCGAAACCATCTGCAGCGATAAAACCACCCGCCCGCAGAACCACGAATCCGGCCGCCCACAAACCACCTCAGGGGAAAAGGATGGGTGTCTATCCGGATGCAGAATCAGCTGTCGAAGCGGCCCGCGAAGGTTTTGACGCGTTGCGTAAAAAGGGTTACGAGGGTCGTGCTAAAGTAGTCGAGATCGTCAAATCCATGTGCGCTGCGAAGGCCAATGAATGGGGGAAGGTCGAACTGGAGGAGACCGGTATCGGCCGGTTGGACCATAAGATTGAAAAATTGCACGCTCTTGGGAACGTTCCAGGAGTAGAGTGGTTAAAGCCCTACGGCATGAGCGGTGATCATGGGATCTCCATGGAGGAGAACTCTCCCTTCGGCGTCATTGCAGCTATCACGCCAGTCACCCACTCAGTGCCAACTCTTGCTGGTAACATAATTAACATGGTGGCAGCGGGAAATTCGATTGTAGCGAATGCGCACCCGGGTGGAGCAAAGTGTGCGGCCATGGCCGTAGACTCGTTCAACCGTGAGATCGAACGGCAAATAGGGATCCGCAACTTGGTGACGATTATTGAATCCCCAACCCTCGAATCTTTTGACGCCCTCTGTGCGTCATCCGGGATTGATCTGCTCTGTGTTACCGGGGGACCCGGTGTGGTGAAGGCAGCGATGTCCAGCGGGAAACGGGCGATCTGTGCCGGTCCCGGCAATCCACCTGTTGTCGTCGACTCTTGTGCCGACTTGGACAAGGCCGCGCGCGACATCATTACCGGTGGCGCGTACGACAACAATCTACTTTGCATCGGTGAGAAACAGGTATTCATACTCGATAAGGTTTTTGATAAGTTCCTCGCCGCATTCCAAAAAGCCGGAGCGCACCAGCTCAGCGCAAAACAGCTGGAAGCGCTGACTTCTGAAGCGTTTACTACCTCCAAAGATGCAGGCGGGTGCTCTCATCCAGTCCTGAATAGGGATCTGGTCGGTGCGAGCCCGGAGATTCTCGCTTCCCGTGGCGGGGCGCGGGTTCCAGCGGGTAGTCAACTTCTGTTTGCGGAGACCGACGCTTCTCACGAGTTTGTTCAGGAAGAACAGATGATGCCGATGATTCCGGTCGTTCGAGTTCGCGACATCGAGCAAGCCATCCAACTGGCCAAGCAATCGGAACACGGGTACCGCCATTCCGCAATGATCCACACCACCCACGTCGGCCACATGACGAGAATGGGACAGGCATTGGAGAGTACAATATTCGTTAAAAACGGCCCCTGCGTCGCAGGTCTTGGCCTCGGTGGAGAAGGGTATATTAGCTTCTCGATCGCCACGACCACCGGAGAAGGGATCACTACACCGCAAACCTTTACCCGCCGTCGGCGATGCGTCCTTGTTGACGCATTGAACGTAGGTTGATCGATGCTCGACGCACGCGTCATCGGTTTTGGCCACAGCACGGTCCGCCACGCCTCACTAAAGGGTGTCCGGCTGGCCCTTTGTGAAAACCTCAGTAGCACGGGGGAGGGCACTGGTAGTTTATTTCTGGCAGCCGATTGGTTGGGTGCCGGAGTCGGGCAGCGCGTATTTGTGACGACTGATGGAGAAGCTGCAAGTCGACAGGTCGGGAGGAGTGATACGCCTTTGCGAAATGTAATTCTGGGAATAACCGACGGGGAGGAGCAGGAATGAAGGTCGGACGGGTTGTTGGACGCGTGGTTCTTTCGCAAAAGATACCCGAACTGCCGGTAGGACGTTGGCTGCTTGTTTCTCCATGGGGTCGCTCGGAAGCACTTTTGGGAGACCGTTCGGTGATTTCCGCTGATGCCAGCCCCATCGTATTTGATGACCTGGGTGCCAGCGAAGGGGATCTCATCGGCTACACCGAGGGAGGAGAAGCAACCCGCCCCTTTGATCACCCCGTCCCAATTGATGCGTACAACTGCTGCATTCTCGATTCAGTTGAAATTTTAGAAAAAGAATCTGACGTATGAAAAAATTACTTACACAAAAAGACGTGGAAGAAATGATCTCGGGGGGAGTCAACCCCGAGGAAGCACTCGACTCCGGAGCCATCCTAACACCCGGAGCTAGAGACTATTTGCGCGCGGCTGCCCGCGGTAAGCCAAGCGGCCATTCATCTGCCCCGTCTAAGGCAGTGGAACCACGGGTACCCGATTACGAATACCACTGGGCCGCTGGCAAGGATCCGACATCAACTACTGCCATTCAATCCTTCTTCCACTCGAAACCCATCGAAGACCTGAAGAAGCAAATGTGTGACATGGGGAAACGCATGTGGGATCGTGGGTACACAGACGGTAACGGTGGTAATCTTACAATACGGGTCGGGGACAACATGGTATTGTGCACGCCAACTTTGGTTTCAAAAGGGTTTATGACCCCTGATCAGATTTGTCTCGTGGACATGAAGGGAGATCAACTGGCTGGAGCATACAAGCGCACCAGTGAGGTGAATACACACATTGGAATCATGAAACGGCAACCACAGGCGAAGGCTTGCTGCCACGCCCACCCACCGCATGCGACCGCATACGCCGTAGCCAAAGTTACACCTCCAACTTGCTTGATCCCAGAAGCGGAAGTATTTCTCGGAGCCATTGGATCCAGCCAATACCAAACTCCCGGTTCGCCGGAGAATGCGGATACCGTCGGCGAGGTCGCAGTCAATCACCAAGCGGTGCTTATGGAAAACCATGGAGTCATCACTTGGGGGAAGGACATTGAGGACGCTTATTGGAAGATGGAGAATACCGATGCCTATTGCCAAACAATCCTCCTCGCTTCGATGCTTGGGAAGAAGTTGGAACCGATCACAGGCAAACAGGCGAAAGACTTGATTGGCATTCGGAAGCAACTTGGAATGAGCGATCTTCGTGAAGACTGGAAAGAGTGTGAACTCTGTGACAATACCGAGTTTCAACCAGGTTTCTTTGCAGGTTCCAAGGAAGAGAGTTGTTCCTGCCAAAACCCAACCTCTACGTCAGGCCCAGAGGGTGTCAGTCGGGACGAGGATGCGGAAAAAGTCGTTCAAGTGATTACAGATAAAATCTTCGCCAATTTGAACAAATAATAAAGTAGGGAAACGATTTTATGAAAGTAACGATTATAGGTGGTGGAGGACGGGTAGGTTCGAATGCGGCTTTTGCCCTGCAATGTGCTGGTCTTGTTTCCGAGATCCAGATTCTCGACGCAAATACGGACATGGCCGAGGGAGAAGCACTGGATCTCCTTCATGGTGCCGCAACACTCGGAGATCAGCGAATATATGCGGGTGACTATGATCGAGCCAAGGATTCCGATATTTTTGTGATTACGGCAGGACTTCGCAGGAAACCAGATGAATCCCGCCTCGATCTTATTAATCGAAACGTATCACTCTTTCAGCAGATTCTGGCCAGCATCCAGGAGGGCGGTTACTCAAGCTCAGCTCAGTTTTTTATCGTTTCCAACCCGGTTGATATCCTCACCCAACTAGCTGCAAGCCAGCTGAAGGTATGTGAGAAACAAGTCTACGGCCTCGGGACCATGCTGGATACCGCGCGATTCCGTTCTTTGATCTCCGAAGATCTCGGATTACCACCTACGCAAGTGAAAGCCCTGATTCTTGGGGAACATGGTGACTCCATGGTCCCGATCTGGTCTTCTGCTACTGTTGCAGGGCTTCTTCTCTCCACGTTGAAGGACTGCAACGCGCACTTCCAAAAAACAATTTTTGAACGCACGAAAGGCAGTGGAGCAGAGGTTATCCGCCGCAAAGGAGGAGCAGGCTGGGCAGTGGGAGCAACGATTGCCGAAACCGTTCATTCGGTCGTTCTTGACAAGCGCCAGATTCTTCCCGTTTCCAGCATGCAGAACGGAGCTTACGGGCTGAAGAACGTTTGCTTGAGTGTTCCGACTGTTTTAGGGCGGGATGGAGTCATGTCACACGTGGAATTCGACCTCTGGCCAAAGGAAATGCAAGGGCTGAAGAATTCCGCCCAGTCTCTCAAGGAGACCTTCGCCAAAGTCTCTTAGCGACCTCAACAGACCTAAGCGGTTCTACGAATCCTGTCTTAGCCCTTTTTTGCGGAGGCAAAAAGAAATTGCTGGGCATATCCGGCTGCTGGTCCGAAGTGAGCCTTTGCAAAGGATTGTAGCTGATCATCAGTGTACCCGTTTAGATCATAATCTTCCCGCAGCCTGCGCCCGATCCAAGTGTCGATGGGGAAGGCTTCCAACCTGCCCAAACCAAACAGGAGAACGCAATCTGCGATCTTTCGACCTACTCCGGGGAGGGCTAGCAAAAGACTGCGAGCCTCCTCCGTACTTTTCTTCTCCAAAGTCACTAAATAATTGGGATTTTCGGAGAGAAACTGGGAGGTTTTATGGACTGATTTCGCACGGTAACCAATGCCACAAGTGCGCAGTTGATCTTCTGATACCGTGGAAAGCGTCTGCCAGGAAGGAGGCGCATTTAGCCCCTCAGTGAGTTCTGTTCCCCAGTTTTGGCAAATCTTCATGAGACCCGCCCTGATTTGGTCGATCCGTTTGAGTGGGCTCAGTAAAAAAGAGAGCAAGGTAGGCTCGATCTCCTGTCGAAGAACCCGGAGACCGGGGAATGCTTGTATAGCATTTCGTAAGACTTGGTCCGTTCGAAAAGGGAGATCTTCAGCAAGCTTCTGGAAATTGGTTTGTACCGCAAAAAAACGCATGATCTCTTTTTCCGCGACTGGATCCCGCCCTTTCAAAGAGCTCCAGTGTAAAGAACCGCCCCTCAAGGTAATCTTATAGGCATGATTGGCATGCACTCCCTGCCAACTAGCTTCTCCAATCTGTTCCCAGAGAAACGTTTGACCCCCTAAAAGAATTTCCGTGACCACCGCTGATCCAGCGTCGATGCGGATAGGTAGTTCACCACCCATGTCACTCAGTCCTCAATCTCTGTCCCGGTGGGTGTTGTCCACAGGAAGCTTTCCGAGGTCATGCTTAAAGTGCCATCCTCATCCAGGAAGGACAATTGCCATGCGACTGGTCTGAATCGCGGTCCGGGCCAGTCATCTCCGGTTATACCGATCCAGTATTCGGATCCATTCGTTTGCGTTGAATTGATAAAGTACGAGTAGCGTTCGATTTGTGGCGATCCCGGTATTTGTACAGACAAGAGAATTTCGGTTGGATTGATAGCTGATGCAATTTCGTCCCGGTCCACAATCCAGTAGTATCCCTCTCGTTGATCAGGGTCAGTCCGAAAGTAGATTCGTGATCCGGGCACTTCCTCCTCGCTAAAGTATTCCCCAATTCGTTGAAAGTCCACGAGGGGTACGTAGCGCTGCTCGACGAGTAAGTTGTTCTTTGTACTGGGCTGACTTGAACACCCAGCAAGGATTACTAGAAAGACTGTTTTACCAAATTTTCTCATTGCGGTTTTTGGGCGGGAAAAGATTGACGTTCAGTGGAAAAGATAAAACCCTATTTGAACTCAAACCCTTGACTACTAGCCGTATATCTTAGCGTCTGCGATTTCATGATTTTCCGCAAGTATTTTGATTTCCGATCCGTTATAAAAGCGGCACACATCACCAACCAGCAGAGACTGTTATTTGCAGCAGGGGTTGCGCTTCTATTTTGTGGTCAAGTAAACTTTGCCGCTGACGAGGTAAGTGTGGAGACTTCTGAGCCCAAAGAAGTAGCTGCAGTGGAGGCTACAGCGGAGGCTACAGCGGATAGCACAGTGGAGGCTACAGCTGAGAACATTGAAGATACATCCGCGGATGGCTCGGACACACAATCCATGGATGGCTCACTGGCTGAGGAGAAACCTGCTGCAATAGAGGTAGAAGAGGCAACTCCCAAGGAGGCACTGGTCGCTGTTCGTGGAACTAGCAAGGGTGGACTGGGGGTTATAGTTACCATCGATGGTCATGCTGTTGTTCTTACATCGCTTTCTGCTTTGGATGGCAGTCGTCGTATTGTTGTGAATACTGCAGATGGTTTTGTTGTTCCAATTATAGGAATTATTGGGGCAGTGGATAGAGATTTGGCGGTTTTGAAAATTGACCCTCGGGTGATTGCCTCTCCGGACTTTGATCTTCCCATTGCAGGTGTTGTCGTTGACCCCGAAATACAGGTGAAGGATTCTGTTAAATTGACCGGTGCAATGTCATCTTTTCTTATGCAGGTTAAGACAATTCAAGGACCTAGATACTTGCTGGATGAACCAGACGAACCAGTGTTAGTCGGTTCTCCGATATCAATTGAGGGTGATGTTGTTGGAATTTTCAGTCCATTACGGAGTTTGTTTGGCGCATTGGGCAGCAATGATAAAAAAACGTTAATTTGGGAACCAGCATTGGTACCATTTACGACGGAAACTTCCTGGGAAAAAATCGACCTCCAGATAATGGCGGCAGAGAGGAATTCCCTGAATGCCATGAAATCCGTTATCTTGGAATTGGGTTCGTTTCTCGGTGTTGGTGGAAGCAAGAGTGAGGTAACGATGCAACGGCTAATCTCCGCACAGAATCGATTGGCGGATAAACTGGTATCTTCCAATGAAAGGGAACGAGACCGGGGACGAGGCAGTTTCATTTTTTCCCTTAAAAGCGCAGCGGGCTCATTAGAGACGGATTTATTGTCCGCTGAATCGACCTATTATAATTTTTACGTCCCGGAAATCATAATCCTTATGGAGATGTATCGTCCCATCAGGGAGAAAATAAACAGTTTGGAAAAGAATCCTGGCTCTGTGGATTCATACGGACGGAAATGAAGAAATTTGCCACTTATGTGGCTGACGGAGATGCTCTAAAAGGTGAGACGGATGGTGCTGCGAAAACGTCCATTCGAGATAGGCTTTGGTTCATCGTTTTGGCGGTACTCTTGTCTTCGGCATTCCGCTTCCTGATGTTCCCGCCTGTCTCCCTGGCCGAGTTGGGGTATCTGTTTCTTCTTCCCTTGCTATTGCCCGACTGGTCTACCCGCGGATTTCGTTCAATCATTGCCTGGGGCTGGCTGGCCGGATTCTTGTTCTGGTTTTCCTCCTTGATTTGGCTGCGGCACGTGACCTTTGCCGGCACGGTTGGATTAGCAGGTATACTGGCCGTCTTTACAGCGACTTGGCTTCTCATTTACGGCAGGTGGTTGCAATCATCGAGGTCCGTCTGGGTGCCTTTGACCGCGGCCGCACTATGGGTACTTCTCGAATGGTCTCGTACATGGTTTTTATGGGGCTTTCCCTGGAATCCGGTTTCGGTCTCCCAGTGGAATCGACCTGCCGTTCTTTCCGTAGCTTCGATTACCGGCGGCTGGGGCCTGTCTTTTCTCCTTGTTTGGATCAATGTGGCCTTGGCCAGGTGGATTATTCAGCCATTCACCAAATGGAGGGAAAAGGGGTTCCTTCCTTATGCTAGGCAAATTCCTCTGATGCTGGTTATACCTGTGGGGGTTCTGGCGTTTACATCGGGGTGGTATTTTTGGAATTCAGTGAAGAGGTCGCCATCCGCCCCAATTAAAGTAGGGCTGGTTCAGCCCTATATGACCATGAAATGGGAAGAGGGGGAAATCATCGAAAACATTAGGAGACTCTGGGACAACACACGCGCGCTTGGCCCCGGAGAGGCCGACATCATCCTTTGGCCGGAATCATCGACACCTATGCCAATCATTGGAGATGAAGGCATGAGAAATGGTATCGAATGGCTTTCCAGCGAAATGGAAGCCCCCATTCTGATGGGAAATATGGCTTTTTATAGAGAAGAAGGAGTCTATGAGAACGGGATTTTTCTCGTAGATCCCTTAGAAGGCCTCAATCCGGTTTACTATGCAAAGAGGGAACTGGTACCGTTTGGGGAGTATATACCTTTTCGCAGGTTTTTACCGTTCTTGGAAAAAGTGGTTCCGATTGGTATGGACTGCAGGCCGGGAAGTGAACCTGTTCTCTTTCCGTTTCCATCCAATACCGCAGTAGGGTCTGAGAAGATCGGCGCTTTGGTTTGTTACGAAGACTCCTTTCCGGAACTTGCCCGAAGTTCAGTTGTCGCCGGAGCGGATTGGCTCTTCGTAGCCACCAACAATGTCTGGTATGGCGAAGAAGCAGGAGCCTATCAACATGCTGCCCATTCGGTTCTCCGGGCAGCTGAAACCAGAAGACCTGTTCTTCGGAGCGGCAACGGGGGTTGGTCAGGCTGGATAGACGAGTGGGGGCATGTGCGCAGGGCGATGACGAATGAAGAGGGCTCCATCTACTTTCGAGGATCCGAACTGGTGACCGTTGAGCGCGATCTGAGGTTTAAAGACTACCAGACTCCTTTCGTTCGTTTTGGGAACTGGTTTATTTATCTGTGTGGATTGATCTTCGGGCTCGGCTTCTGGTTCAGTAAGAAAGCCAGTCGTAGGGTCCGGCGCTCGTCGCCGCGCCGCGAAATGCTTTGAGCAGCTCGAAACCACCACCATTTACCCGTGGAAGTAATTGCATGGCGCCATCCAAGCTCGTTGAGTTGGGAAGTCGCTGGAACGAAACATAAACCAAACATAAAGAAAGGAAGAAACATAAAGCCAACGATGGAAACTCTCAGTTCAAACCCAGCAGGTAATTACCCCTGCG
>Ga0222662_1000187_pt1 | contig 57662 bp, 51 predicted proteins | sample AntAcemetagen600_FD_179821 | JGI IMG/M metagenome (GOLD analysis project Ga0222662, IMG submission 179821) | Saline water microbial communities from Ace Lake, Antarctica - #600 | ecosystem: Environmental > Aquatic > Non-marine Saline and Alkaline > Saline | place: Antarctica: Ace Lake... | reverse complement strand
AAGACGGCCTACGCGAAGCGACCTAATCAACCTACCTGCAACCTTGACTCACTCTAAATATAATACACTACATCAAACATAGATCTGAGATCACCTTGGAGTTTTAACAACTGGTGGGACATCCCCCGATACAATCAGTCTCCTTTTTTGGCATTCTAAAAGTAAAGCGATACTGAGCTTGTGAGGCTGGATGGCTCGTCGCGAGGGCTTTCACCGCGACGATCTTTTCATTCCACTCGGGTATGAAATCTGGCTCGACCAGAAGTGGCCAGATATTCTCTGCGCGCGCCTTAATTGTAATATTGTCTCTAAATTTCATTTCACTTCCCTCTTCAACAGCTTCTCCAAATACGGATTCGGATAGCGTCGCGATGCGGTGATGGCGTAAAAGTTTTCACGTATTTCAGGGATCTGATAGAGCTCGACCAGTCGGCCGTCCTTGAGCTCGTCTTGCACTACGACGGGGGGCACCAGTGTGACCGCTTCGGTCTCGCGAGCGATCAGGCGGAGCATTGCCATGGCGTCGGCTTCGGCGGCGATCAGGGGTCGGATGCCTTCGCGTTCCATGATGAGGTCGAAGCTGGCGCGAATGTTACTTTCGAGGCTCGGTAGCACCATCGGCACGTCGCGGAGGTCTTGCGGGAACTTGAACTTGCGCCGTTTCTTGAAAGCGGGTGGTGCGACTAAGCTGACGGGTTGCTCTGCCAGTAGTTGACAATGGATATTCGATTCGTTGTCTCGGAGAACTGGGTTGTTGGAGAGCACTAGGTCGATCGTGTGTGCTTTGAGCTGCGCAATCAACTCGCGCAAACTGGCTGAGTGGATCACCACTTCGAGGGCTTGGTCGTCGAATGCTTCTTTGAGGAAGCTGATCTGGAAGTTTTTTGAAAGCGTAGAGACCGCGCCGACACGCAGCACGTCGCGGTAGCGTTTGTTTTGGTTTTGTAGGGTGGCCAACATCTCCTCGCCTGTGCGGAAGATGGTTTCCGCGTAGTCGAGCACCATCTTGCCTTCTTCGGTCAGGGTCAGTGTCTTGTGCTGACGGTCGAAGAGGGCGCATTCGAGGCTCTCTTCCAGTTTCTTCAGTTGGATGCTCAGTGCGGACTGCGATACGTGCAGGCTCTGAGCCGCTCGGGTCAGGGTGCCTTCGCGCACGATGGCGTGAAAGTAGCGAAGATGGTGATAATTGAGCTGATTCATGTATATATAAAAGAGAACGAAATTATAATATACTTATATTAGATTAATTCAAGGTTTTCTGTTACAATGCTACCATGGGAACAATTATTAGCAGTCTAATCCTTTGGATCGCACCCGCGTCTCTCTTCTGGATCGTGCTTTCTTCGAAGTGGCTCAATCGCCGCGCGCTGGCCGCCGGCCGAGTCGCCGAGGGCATTGCCTGGACGGGGTTCGCTAGTGCGACAATCGGCACGACGCTCTGGGTGCTCTTTGCTAAAAGCCCGGTCGTGGCTACGCTGACCGCTGCGAATTGGATCGGCATCCGCTTCGATGCGCTCTCTGCGACGATTCTTTTGTTGGTCTGCTTTTTAGGAGCGATCATTCTTCGATTCTCTAAAAATTATTTGGCGGGCGATAAAAATCAAGGCCACTTCTTCAAGTGGCTGTGTGTGACGCTTGGCGCAGTGATGGCGCTGGTGCTGGCACCGGGGCTCGTCCAGTTTGGCTTGGCTTGGATCGCGACGAGTCTGGGTCTGCATAAGCTGCTTATCTATTTCCCCGAGCGTCTCGGCACTATGCTCTCAGCGCGCAAAAAGTCGATCATCAGCCGGGTGGGGGATCTCTGCCTGATCGGTGCGTTCTCTGGAATCTATTCAATCTACGGCGTGCAAGATTTCGGGCAGCTCTTTGCTGCGGTGCAGTTAGAGGGCTCATCACTGGTCAATCATGCTTGGATCGGTTGGTTGATCATTTTCGGTGCCATACTTAAGTCGGCGCAATTTCCTTTTCACACATGGCTGCCCGATACGATGGGCGCACCCACTCCGGTCTCTGCGCTCATGCACGCCGGTATCGTAAACGCGGGTGGCTACCTAGTCGTGCGCCTCAGCCCAGTGCTGGTCAACACGCCGGGTGCGCTCCACATGCTCGCGATCTGCGGTGCGGTCACTGCGATCTACGCCTCGATGGTGATGCTGTCCCAGACGAGCGTCAAACGAGCGCTCGCTTACTCAACCATCGCACAGATGGGCTTTATGCTCTTACAGTGTGGCCTCGGTGCCTTCCACCTCGCGATCTTACACATCGTCGCGCACTCACTCTATAAAGGGCACGCCTTCTTGTCTTCCGGTTCTGCCGTGGAGACTGCTAAGAAGCTCAACGCTAAGCCGCACTACAGCCGCCTCAAGCCCAGCCGTATCTGGCAAGCTGTGGCGGTCTCGATGGCGATTGTCGTCGGTCTCAGCTTCGCATTCGATGTCAGCCCTGCCGAGAAGCCCGGTATGCTGGTGTTGAGCATGGTCGTGGTGATGGCGCTCACACAGCTGCTCTGGACAGCGATGCGTCGCGGTCAAGTCGGGGTGGCGTTTGCGGGCACCGCTGGAGTGGCTGGCAGTATTGCCGCACTCTATTACTTGCTCGCGATGGTGGCCGATATGGTTCTCGCCTCTGCAGTGCCTGCGCAAGTGCCTAGTGCGCTGCTTTTCGAGTCAATCATCGCTGTGCTGATGCTGGGCTTCTTGATCACTTCGATTCGCTTCCAAGACGGCGAACCGGGCTTCCTCACCGTTGCCTACAAACGCCGACTCTACGTCCACGCGTTGAACGGCTTCTACATGAATACGCTGGCAAACCGCCTCGCGCGCGCCATCGGGCTCGTTCCCACTAAACGCTAATTTTTACCGGATTTACATTATGGAAAACTCTCCAAAAAACACTTCACACCCTCTGACTGAAAAGATCAACGCCGCTTGCGCTAAGATCGCACCGCTCTGGCCGTTGTCGCACTTTGTCGCAGTCAACCCCTTCGTCGGATTTGCGGATCAAAGCTTCGCGCGCACTGCCGACTCGCACAAGCGTATCCAAGGTTCGGATACAGTGCTGCCAAAAGAATGGTTTAAGGCCAAGTTCGAGTCCGGCGATATTGGCCACGGAAACTTACACGCTGCCGTAGCGACCGCTGTCCCAGAAGTGGTCGAAAGCTTCGCTGCAGTGGATCAACCACTGACGGTCGATAGCCTGATTGAGCTCTTAGTGCAAGCCGCCCCGGACGAAGACCTGCTCTATAAGACCTGCTCCTTTAGCGCCTATCTCGACTCCCGCGAGGGCACGCAGTGGCAGCACGTGATCCGCGAAGAAGTCGCCAAGTGGTGCGCCGCTTACGATGATGAAGGCCAATCTTCGTGGAAGTTTCCTTGGAAGGATTTGAGCCTTTATGCTGGCTGGAAGTCCGCTGCCCAGATCGACCGAAATCCCGAATTGAACGGCTTAAAAGGCTTCCGCAAATTCGCCGCTGAGCTGCCGGACGACCCGCATGCCGTATTGGAGCAAGCCATCGAAATGCTGCAAATGCCCGAAGCGCGGATCGAGTCCTTGCTCTATCGCATCCTGTTGACCTTGCCCGGTTGGGCAGGGCACCTACGCTACAAAGATCGCGAGTTTGAAATTCGCGGTGAGTCCGGTGACTCTTTGCTGCAACTCCTTGCCATCCTGCTTAGCTACGACATGGCGCTTTATGCCAATAACTCGGATAGCGCAGACTGCTTGCTCGGTTGGCAAAGTAACTTGCTCGAAGACCGCGATGACGATGGCTCAATCGCCTTGCCGCTCGATTTGGCACAGCGTTTGATCTGGCAGTCGGCGATTGAGCACGCCTTTGAGCAAAAGCTGCGCCTCGACATCGCGCCAGGCACCGCAAAGGCAGAGGCCGTTGTCAGCCGCCCCGACGTGCAAGCCATCTTCTGTATCGACGTCCGCTCGGAAGTCTTTCGCCGCTCATTGGAATCGACCAAGCTCAAGGTGCAAACCATCGGCTTCGCCGGCTTCTTCGGCCTACCAATCGATCACTCCGTACCCGGCCTTGGTGGTTCGCAGGCGCGGTGCCCGGTGCTCCTCGCGCCGCCCGTGCGCACTTCAGATTGTATGGCTGGTCTCGAAGTCTCTGAGTTCGATCAGCTCATCTTCCAGCGTGTCGACGCCCGCGAGAGCAAGCGCACATGGAAGCGCTTTAAAGAGGCGGCTTCCTCTTGCTTCACCTTCGTCGAAACAATTGGTCTCAGCTACGGAGTGGAACTGGTCAAAGACGGCTTCGGGCTCGGCGGTAAATCTGTTAGCGACAAGGGCGCACCGGCCTTCCTCGAAGACATGGCCACCGCCGATCGCGCCAACTTCGCCCAAGGTATTCTCAAAGGCCTCGGCGTACTGGAAAATTTCGGGCGCATCGTCCTCTTCTGCGGTCATGGTAGTGCCACTCGCAACAATCCTTACGCTTCCGGTCTCGACTGCGGCGCGTGTGGCGGCCACGCCGGCGATGCTAATGCACGCCTCGCCGCCTTGCTCCTGAATCAAGCCGATGTTCGCGCCGAGCTCGGCGAGCGCGGCATCGCGATCCCTGCGGACACCGTCTTCATCGGTGGTCTGCACAACACCACGACCGACGAAGTCTCACTCTTCGATTACGATGCAGCCGACGCCACTCTGATCGAGCAACTCAAAGTCTCGCTCAATCAAGCTGGCAGCCTTTGCGCCGTCGAGCGCTCCGCCCGCCTCGACAATGCATCGGAGCAGTCAAACGTGGTCGACTCCGTCCGTTCCCGCAGCCGCGACTGGTCGCAGGTACGCCCCGAATGGGCGCTCGCCGGCAATGCTGCCTTCATCGTCGCGCCACGCGCGTGGACATCGAAGGCCAACTTACAGAGCCGCGCCTTCCTGCACGAGTATTCCGCAGCCGTCGACCCCGAGGGTGCGGTTCTAGAAAGCGTCATGGGCGGTCCGCTCGTGGTGGGCAGTTGGATTAATCTACAATACTTCGGTTCATCCACAGATAACGTCCACTTTGGCAGCGGCCACAAGTCGATCCATAACGTAGTCGGCGGCGTCGGCGTCGCGCTAGGTAATGAAAACGACCTGCAACACGGCCTGCCTATGCAATCGGTGCACGACGGTGAGAAGCTCATCCACGAGCCCCTCAGGCTTCACACCTGTATCGCGGCGGATACGGATATCCTCGATGGTATCCTCGAACGTCAAGCACACGTCCGCCACCTCGTCGAAAACGGCTGGGTGCACCTCATCGCGCTCGGTGCGGACGGCAAGCTATGGGCAAAGCGGCAAAGTGACGGCACGTGGAAGCAGGGCGCAGCGCGTGGCGTCGAAGCCGCCGCCGTGTGATCGAGATCGAGGGACGCGACCGACTTTCGTCTTTATGTTATTATACCGTGACCTGTCGCTCGGAACGGCTACATTTACCAAATTTGTAGTCGAATCGGTAACGATTTGGTCATTCTGAGACAGCCTCGTCGAACACCTGCAGTCCAAGAACCAGACGCTATCACGTTGCGGGCGCTCGCAAGCCTGCGCACCACCTTGAGTGTTCCTTAAGCAAGATTTCATTCCGCTAATACCTGCCTCACAGGCTTGCAAGCCGCCGCCTTATCTTCTCTCTTGTGGTATGCGAACGTTGCTCTCCCTTACCACACTTTCATTGCTCTCCATCCTTCCTGCGCATGCAGGCATGATCGAAGGGCGCGTCGTCTCCGTCTTGCTCGACGCTCGTTCGATTGAGCTTGAGTTAACGAAATCGGAGGACGCTAAACTCGAGTCCGGCACCACGCACACTTTTCGTGTCGGCGTAGGCGATCTCACCATCGGCTATAGCGGCCGCACGATTAAAGCCAACGCCGCTTATTACGGCAAGAAGTGGCACTTGGAACAAGTCTTCCCGCTCGACGGTCTTGGCGCGAAAGCAGCCCTCGACGTTAACCATCAGCTGCATCAAGCCACCGCTGCCATGAGCCGCCGTAAATATGTGAAGCAGGGCGAATACATTCCCAACTTCGCCATGATCGATCAGCACGGCGAGTTCCTCCAGATTCGTCAGCTACAAGGCAAACCCTTTGTCCTCAACTTCATCTTCACCCGTTGCACGGTACCCACCATGTGCCCCGCCTCCAGCACACGCATGTCGACTATGCAAGACGCCGCGCGCGAGGCCGAAGTCGAGGATCTGCAATTCGTTACCATCACCTTCGACCCCGCATTCGACTCGCCCGGCATCTTAAATCAATACGCCGATGGCTACGGCATGGAGCCGGGCAATTTTCATCTTTTGACCGGTGAGCAATCGGTGGTCGACGATCTACTCCGCCAGTTCGGTATCCTCACCATGGACGAAGATGGTACCATCAATCATACCATGGCGACCTTGCTCGTCGACGCCAACGGCCGCGTAGCCTACCGCAAAGAAGGGGCCACTTGGAAAGTTCAAGAGTTTTTGAAAGCTGCTCAGGAGCTCTAGGCAACAGACTCTTCAGTGTCGTTCGAATTGTAGCCTCGATTCTTTGAATTGGGGAGTTGGGCGACGCTACCCGAAACAAAGTTTGGAGGCCACGAGGTTTGCCCCCTCACTGCTTCCATATTCCGACTTGCGAAAGGTAACTTTTTAGGCACATTCTCGGGCAAGTAACACATGTCCGAAAACTCTAAAAAACCCATATCCAAAGCTGCCTGGATCTCCATCGGTCTGCTCAGCGTTACCTTTTTCGGCGCTTATTTCATTTTGCGCGCCTTACCTGATGCGGAATGCGGATTCCTTCACTACGAAGAGATCGTCAACGCCGACGGTGAAATCGAGCTTTGCGCGACCAACCATGCGGGCTTCCTTGATCTGACTCGTTTGACTTACCCCATCGTGGCGGACTTTAGCACCGAAACGCCGCTGCTGCCGGGCACTGAGATGCAGGTCGAGCTGCGCTTGGAGACGACGGGTGGTATGACGATTGCGCCGCACGAGCTGGCGGTCACGCACACCGAGAAAATGCACGTCATGATTGTCGATCCCTCGCTTGAAGATTACCACCACGTGCACCCTGAAGCCGTGGGTTTGGACGGGATCTACCTATTTGATTTTAAGCCCGAGCGGGCGGGCACCTACCGCGTCTTTACGGAGATCGTGCCACTGCGTAGCCGTCGTCAAGCGATCGCGCTTTCCGAAATCGAAGTGGCAGGCGAGGCGCAGAGCGCCCAATTCGCTCGTGCCACAAAGAGCGTGGTCGACGGGATTCGTTTCCAACTAGACGGTGTGCCTGAAGTCTTAAAAACGGGGCGTAGTTATCGACTGGAGCTAGAAATCACCGATGCCGATGGCGAGCCGACTATTCTAGAAATTGTCATGGGTGCAAAGGGGCACATGGTGGCCTTTGATGCGGAGGCCAAGGGCTTTGCTCACATGCACCCCGTCGATAGTATCGCCTCCGTCCGTACCGCCGGTCTCGGTAGCTCGATTCCTGAGGATAGCGATCTAGCCTTCATCTTCAGCGTACCCAACCCCGGCTGGTATCGCCTCTTTGCGCAAATTCAAGTTGATGGCGAAGCCGTCTTCGGGCGTTTCGATCTCAAAGTAGAATAGACTTATGGACGATTTTGAAACCTTTAAAGCTTCCCGCGAGAAGATGGATCCCACCTCGCGCAAGATGAGCGAGCACCAGTGGAAGCAATCTTACACTGCCTATCGAAGTGCCCGTGAGCGGGTAGGGGGCAGTGGTGCTAGCTCGGAGGGGAAGTCCAATAAACGTCGCCACTCGAAAGCGCCTAGCAGCGCGCGTGGTTCGCATCGCCCATCCAGTGTTTCCGAGCTCGGTGCGCTGCGTCATGCCGTGCGTGAGCAATCCGCGTATGCCGATCTTCGTTTGATCGTCGATATACTTGCGTGGGTAGCGATTGCGGTCGTCGCCCTCGCGGGTGTGGTCACTCTTTTCTACTACACTTCCGTCCCGGCGGCAGTGGTTTCCTTATTGGGCGCGGCGGTGCAAATCATTGGAGTGCTCGTCGCGCGCTTGCTCGTGCAAGTGTTGATTGATATTCCTGACATCGCGCTGTATCGCTCACTACAGGAATCTAGAGCGAGGCCGCAGCCGGCGCTTGATTCCGAGCAGTGAATCGTGCTCACTGAAACACGAAATAAATCAACCCCATTCGAATGCAATATTCCGCCACTTTTCGCCACATCGATAGAGACTTCAGTTTCGAAGACTTGGAGTTTGGTAAATGGAATGCGGAGTATGAGAGCGAAGAAGATTTTGTCCTCGCACTCAACCGTATGGCGATCAGCAGCTCGCAGAATACAGTGGTTGATTTTCCAGAAGTCGAAGTGCGTGCCAAAAGCGCACGAGTCATCATTCGCGCCATCGATGGTCAGCTATTTTTTACCGATATCCATTCGCAGAACCGGAAAGATCTCAAAGTGGTTCCGGTGGAAATTCTCCGACTGATCGATGGCAGGTCACTAGAGGAGGTTTTTAAGCGCGAAGAGGCACTGGAGGATGATGTCTACGTGCCGCCAAAGCACCACGACCGCAGCGGTGCGGGATGGCTTTCCAAGCTAGTCGCGGTGCTTTTAATGCTCGTCGTATTAAGTTTTTGCGCGCACTTCACCTGGAAGGATATAGCGCACGCACCACGCTTACACGCTGCGCCGCAGTTTATCCCTAGCCTCAGTGAGGAGAGCGATGTGCTCCGCAAGTATGCCGACGTTTATGTGAGCGAATACCGTGAAGGTGCCATGATCTTCGAGCTCACTCGCGAAGGGCAATTTTCCCGCTTCGAAATGTGGCATTCGGAGGAGCGTAATCGCTTCGTGCTCATCCCCGTCGATTCATACCCCGTGCAAGTCGGCGCGCATAATGGAGAAACTGCTATGCTAGCTGACGAAGTTTATCTGCTCATGCCTGAAGGCGACGAGATCATGACTCTACATGGAGTCAGCTTCAATCGTCATCACGCTGATCTCGCAAGCATCGGCGAAGTTCTCGATGTGAAGCGCTAGAGCTTAAGATAAAACCGCAGGTTCTGCCCGTTGAGACGCAGATTGCCCGTGCTGGCATCGCCATCGTCGATGTCCTCGTCGATGTCTTGTAGGCGACCGGGATCAATTGCGATCGGATATTGTCCGCTGTGGACGATGTCGATGTAGGCACTGCGATCCGCAGGATCCTCTTCCGTGGTGTAGACCCAGCGGTAGGCTCCGCCAATCGGTGAGGGGAGTTTCCATGCGGAGCTCATCCGGTTTTCCATGCCTACGGGTTGTACGCCCGGTGTCGAAACGGAGCCAGGGTAGAAGCCATTATCCAGCTCGAAGGTGTCGAATTCTTGTTCGTAAAGACGTAGATCGTGTTCCAGCGCGCCGATGCGAGCGTTGTCCCTAGAGCGTTGAAAGGCGGGGAGTGCCAGTGCCGCAAGGATGCCAATAATACTGGCGACCACGGCTAGCTCCACCAGGGTGAAGCCATGCTTATGATTCCGATAAGTACCTCTCATGGGTGTCTTTGATACCGATTTATACGGATTTGGAAATACTTTTATGAAACAAGTCGAAGGGGCGGGTGCAATTATTTCAACGGGGTAGGAAGTAGTCGCGCGGCATTGGCCTTCCTGGCCTGAGCTTGCCGAAGGACATGCCGCAGCTTGAGACGCCTACCTGCGGCATGAGGCCATGCCGCGCTACCTGTTCTCCAGGGATTCATACCTCGCACATTTAATGACACCCCGAGGGGATCATCTGCTTTAACAAGAGAATGTAGAGTCGCACGATGGCGACAGTCATTGTGAGGGCTTGCGTTGAACTTAACACCGACCCTCGTCGGCGTTCTACACTCTGAGCCTTGATTGTTTGAACATCCTGCCAATAAAGCGACAGGAGTGTCGCTTCTACGAATACCCGATCAGTTCGATCTTCAGCTTCGCGGCTTCTTTGAGGAGTGCGGCTTTATCAAGCATGATGACGCGGCCGACTTCGAGTGCTGCGGTTTGGATGCCAGACTCGTGCATCACGTCGAGGGTGCGTTGACCGAAAACGGGCACGTCGAAGCGATAGTCTTGCACTCGTTTGACAGTTTTGACGAAAATTAGGCCATCTGTCTTAAAGCCACCGGCGCGCTTGAGCATGGGGTCGGTGCCCTCGTAGGCTTCGACTGCGAGCACGGTCCCCTTACGCACGACCGCTCCTTGGCCGACATCGAGTTCGGTGATGCCTTTGGCAATCTGGATGCCGTGCTCGATAAACTCGTGAGGCGCTTTGATTTGACCACTGGTCATGAGACCCTCGCTCGCGAGTTGATCGTCGAGAAAGCTACGGGCGTCGAGCATCTGGATGTCGATGGCCTCGATCTCTGCAGCGATTGCGCCGAAAATGGTCTCTGCATTTTTGATCTTCAGGCTATTCAGAATCGCGATTGCCTTGAGATCGGGGTGGAGGCCGTGAAAGAGACGCTTTGGTGTGATCTGTCCGGCCATAACTGCATAACGGCAATTTAACTTCTTGAGTGATTTGAGCAACTTACCGAGCTGCCCGACTTTGATTTGCAGGTGCTCGTCGGCAGGCGTCGAATCGATCAGGCTCTGTTCGGTTTCATCGAGAAAAGAGACGACGCGAAGCGGCAAACCAGCTGCGCGGATACGCTGCGCCATGAGGATCGGGTAGAGCCCTTTGCCCGCGATCAAGCCGATGGGCTGACCGTCAAAGTCGGGGGGTAAAAATGTGGAAACGGGGTGCATGGCTGAGGCGAAGAGTGTGTGTCTTTCTCTTTTCTGGCTTCTAATTTCTGACATCTGTTTTCTGAAAAAATTAGTCCTCAAACTGATAAGGTCTGAAATCAGGCTGTTGGAAATAAGTGGGTCTGACAACCAGAACCGGTACGGGTGGTAAGCCAGTCGCTTGGTTGGCCTGGAAAGTCACTCGCTTGCTGGCGTGCTGCGCAGCTTGGCAGAGCTGTGTTTGTTCGGCTGCAAGCGATTCAGCGGTAAAGGCCTCGGCGACTTGTTGTCGCTCCATACTTTGCTCGCTGATGCGGATACTCTTCGGCACAGAGACAAACTCGCGCGATTCACCATCAGGGTAATAATAGGTCAAGTTACCGTCGAATGCAGTGATATGGAGACCACTGGAATCCAAACTGATCAGGCAAGTACCCTTATGGAGTCGAACTTCACCTTTCGGTAGACGTATGCGCAGCTCCGATAGGGGCGAGGGGCGATTACTGGCAATGGCTAGCTGCCCTTCGGTCAAATGTAGTCGTAGTTTGGATACCGAAGGTTCGAGCCCGAGACTTTGGTCTTCTTTATCAAAGGGGCGCTGCGTGTATTCGATGCACTGCACAGTTGTTGTCTCATCGAGCGCGAGGGAGACACCGTTGGACAGAGTTAGAAAAAACCGGCTGTCCTTTTTCGTAGAGATCTGAATTCCCGCAGGGTGGAGTATGTCATGCGCATCCACAGAAATACGCTGGTCGGAGGCGTCAGTCGCTGTGACCGAGCCGCTACGACTGGTCACGATGGCGCTGCCATCCACCATGGTCTGCGCGTTTAGGGAGGAGAGGGCGCAGAGGCAGAGTGCGGCGACTACATTAGAACATCGGGTGGTTTTGAATAAGCGATTCATGGCATTCTTTGTAGCCGAATCTGTGAAGATTTGGTTGATTTGGCTACACGCCATAACCGTCCAAAATCTTACGATTTCGGCTACACCTCTCATTGTTACATGAACTGAAATCCCCATCTTACACCGCGACGATATTAACGATCTTACCAGGCACGTAGATCTCCTTTTTGATCTCCTTGCCTTCGATGAAGCCCTGCACGCGCTCGTTGGCCTTGGCGGCGGCGAGGGCGTCTTCTTTGGAGACGTCGGACGGCAGCTGAGCGTCGCCGCGATACTTACCGTTGACCTGGAAAATGATTTTCACCGTGTCTTCGACCAGTTTGCTCTCGTCGTGTTCCGGCCAGCCGGCTTCGGCGATACTGCCTGTATGCCCGAGGCGCTGCCAGAGCTCTTCGCCGATGTGCGGAGCTAGGGGCGCGAGTAGTTTGACGAAGTTTTCGATTGCTTCGCGCGGCAGGGCTTCGGCTTTAGCGAGTTGGTTGACGCAGATCATCATTTGCGAGATCGCGGTGTTAAAGCCGAGGCTGGCGTAGTCCTCTGTCACCTTCTTGATCGTGGCGTGGAGCACGCGCTCAGTCTCTGGAGCAAGCTTAGCTCTGTCGGCGATGTTGACTTGTAGGCCACCGTCTTCGCCCACCACGAGACGCCATGCTTTACGCAGAAAGCGGGCGATGCCTTCGATGCCCTTGGTGTTCCAAGGCTTCATCGCTTCGAGTGGACCGAGGAACATCAAGTAGAGGCGCAGCGCGTCGGCGCCGTAGCTCTCGATGATGGTTTCGGGGTTGACTACGTTGCCGCGGCTCTTGGACATTTTCTCGCCGTCTTCGCCCAGGATGATGCCTTGATGGAAGAGTTTCTTAAATGGTTCGGGATCGCTGACCACCCCAATATCGTAGAGTATATGATGCCAGAATCGGGCGTAGAGCAGGTGGAGCACGGCGTGCTCAGCACCGCCGATATAGAGATCGGGGGTGCCCCAGTATTTTTCCTTTTCAGGATCGATCAGCGCTTCGGTATTCTTCGGATCGACGTAGCGGAGGTAATACCAGCAGGAGCCTGCCCATTGCGGCATCGTATTGGTTTCGCGGATACCGGGTACCCAGCCGTCTTTGGCTTCGGCGGAGGTTTCACCTGTTGCGGGATCGATAAAGACATGGAGCCATGCGCCCGCTTTAGAGAGCGGGCTTTGGCCGTCGGGCGAGGGGGTGTAGCTCTCGACGACTGGTAGTTCGAGCGGTAGTTCAACTTCTGGCAGAATGATGGCGTGGAGCAGCTCGCCATCGACCTCGCAAGTCACGGGGCGCTCGACGGATTTGAACGAATCGTCGACTCGGGCGTAGTCAGTCTGGCTGAGCCAGATGACGGGAAAGGGCTCGCCCCAATAGCGCTGGCGAGAGAAGAGCCAGTCGCGCAGCTTGAAGTTGATGGTGGCTTTGCCCCGGTTCTCGGCGGCGAGCTGATCGATCACGGCTGCTTTGGCAGTCTCAGAGTCTTTGCCGCTTTGCTCGCCGGAGTTGATCAACTTACCTGGGCCAGTGTAGGCTTCGTTCAGTCCGCCGTCGGCGTCCTTCTCGGCTTCGCCGCCATCGTCAATCACTTGAGTGATTTCGAGGCCAAACTCCTTTGCGAATTCAAAGTCGCGCACGTCGTGTGCGGGCACTGCCATGATCGCACCAGTGCCGTAAGTCATGAGCACGTAGTCGGCCACCCAGATGGGGATCTTCTTGCCGTTGACTGGGTTGATCGCGGTCGCACCTGTCCATTCGCCGGTCTTTTCTTTAGCCAGTTCGGCGCGTTCGAGGTCGGACTTGCTTTTGGCCTTTTCCACGTAGGCGGCGACAGCGTCTTGCTGCTCGACGGTTGTGATGGTGGCGACAAGCGGATGCTCCGGCGCGATCACCATGTAGGTGGCACCGTAAAGGGTGTCGGGGCGGGTGGTGAAGACGGTCAACTGCGCGTCGTGCCCAGAAACGTCGAAAGTAATTTCGGCACCCTCGGAGCGGCCGATCCAGTTTTCTTGGAGGCGCTTAGTGGAGTCTGGCCAATCGAGATCTTTGAGCCCCGCGATCAAGCGGTCGGCATATTCCGTGATTCGGAGCACCCATTGGCGGATGGGGCGGCGCTCGCACGGGAAGCTGCCACGCTCGGAGCGGGGGCCTTCGGGTGTGTTGAGCACTTCCTCGTTGGCGAGGACGGTGCCGAGGTCGGGGCAGAACCAGACGGGCTTCTCATCGACGTAGGCGAGACCCTTCTTAAACAGCTGCATGAATATCCACTGTGTCCATTTGAAATAGCCGGGATCGGTGGTGTTCAGCTCGCGGTTCCAATCGTAAGCGAAGCCGAGCTGTTTGAGCTGCTTGGTGAAATTAGCGACGTTCTGCTTGGTCGTGATGGCAGGGTGAGTGCCGGTCTTGATCGCGTATTGCTCGGTCGGCAGACCAAAAGCGTCCCAACCCATCGGGTGGAGGACGTTGAAGCCCTGCGCCTTTTTAAAGCGCTTAAGCGCATCGCTGGCTGTGTAGCCCTCGGGGTGGCCGATATGGAGACCCGCGCCCGAAGGATAAGGAAACATGTCGAGCACGTAGAACGTGGGTTTATCCTCGAAGTCTTTGGCCTCGTAGGTCTGGTTCTCTGCCCAGTATCCCTGCCACTTGGGCTCGATGCTGGAAAAGTCGTATTCTTTGGTTGGTGTAGCCATTTTGAGAAAACGGCGGATTTAGAAGGCTGCGCAGGTCTCCGTCAACGCCGGAAGGGCGTTTTGATCGGGCTCGCTTCGTTCTTGATCTTATAGCCTACGGCGCCTATCATAGTTGACTCTTCTTTATATGAAAATCCGATTCCCCCTACTGGTTTGTTGCATTCTCGCGTTTGTAATGACGATTGCTTATCTGGAAGCGAACTCACGCACAGTGGACTTTGCCAATCGCCGTGCCGACATTGTCGAGAATCAGCGTGTCGAGAAGAAGTTGTGGGCACAGCCGCAGAGCAACTCGATCATGAATAAGAGCTTTCCGATCGAGCAGTGGGATAAGCATTTCTCATCCGTCGGCAGCAAACGCGCACCGGTTTCGCTGACCGAAAATAGGGAAAAGCAGATATTTAGCACTAAAACGGTTGATCGTAAAGAGATCAGCTTTGAGATGTCGCGCTGGAACGAGCGGATGACGGATCTCCACAAAAAAGCAGGCATCGAGATGGATGATCAGGCGCAACTAGTGGCCGACCAACAGTTCTATTATATGATGCTGCAGGATTCGCAGCAGTTCAGCAGTACGGGGGGCGAAGTATCGCTGCGTGATTTGAATCGATACCAGTTCCGACGCAACCGCTCGGATGGCGATATACCGGTCGAGCAGGCTGGCTCTGGACAATAGTTCTCGAGTATGAAGGTTTCCAAGGCACAGTTCGGTATCCTGAGCCTGCTGACTCTTTGCGCGATACTCTGGTTGCTCTGTTTGACCTGCTACCGCGAGTATTGGGGCTTTTGGCAAAGTCCGGAGGATTACCGCTGGTTGATCAAAGAATATCCGCTATGGTGTCGCCAATACATATGGGATTACTATGGTGCCACTTTCGGATTCACCGTCTTGCTCTACATCGGTTGGCTTGGGGTCTGTTTTCGGAAGATGTCAGTATCAAGATCGATACTCCCCTTGCTGATCGGCATGACCCTAATGATGGGCATTGTGCTTGGGGTTATCTGTACTAACAATCTGATTGGACTGCTAGATAGTGGGAAATTACATGGGAAGTCGTTTCTCCCAGTGGAAGTTCCTAGATGAATGAAATTAAATCGGTCGCTTTTACTTGAACCTATCGAAGTTGTTTAGATGGTAGGCAAAAATCTTATTCAAGTATGCCTACCATCCTCATCCTTAGCTTAGCTGTTATTTCCATAGCGGCCTGCATCGCACCTACCTTGGTGCGCTACTTGGGTGGCCGCGCTGCTTGGCTTTTGGCGCTCGCACCGTTTGCTGCCTTTGTCATGTTTCTGGCGCAGGCTGGGACCATCGGAGGAGGGGAGGCCTTGGTTTACCAAGTTGATTGGTTCTCCGCGCTGGGCACTTCGTTTAGTTTGCGACTGGATGGTCTGTCGCTTTTGATGGCTCTTCTGGTCACTGGGATCGGCGGCTTTATCGTCATCTACGCCGGGGGCTACATGCACGGGCATCCGCAGCTCGGGCGCTTTTTCCTGTATCTGCTCTCGTTTATGGGTTCGATGCTGGGGCTCGTTCTCTCGGATAATATAATTCTACTTTTTGTTTTTTGGGAGCTGACCAGTATTACTTCCTATCTCTTGATAGGTTTTAATTGCGAGGAGAAAGAATCTCGCTGGAAGGCGCTTCAGGCGCTCTTGGTCACGGGGCTCGGAGCCATGGCCATGTTGGCAGGTTTCATCCTGATAGGGATGGTGACTGGCAGCTACAGTCTTGCCGAGATCAATGGAATGGGCGACCTGCTTCAGGCTAGCCCATGGTACACGGCCATTGTCATATTGGTTCTAGGCGGAGCTTTTACTAAGAGCGCACAGGTGCCGTTCCACTTTTGGTTGCCCAATGCCATGGCGGGGCCGACTCCGGTCAGCGCCTACCTCCACTCGGCTACGATGGTCAAAGCGGGTATCTTTTTGATGGCGCGTCTGAACCCCTCGCTCAGTGGGAGCGGACTGTGGGAATACACTCTAGCCATTTTTGGTAGTTTGACGCTGCTACTCGCCATGTTCCTCGGGCTTTTTCAGAAGGATGCAAAGTCCATCTTAGCCTATACCACACTGGGTGTCCTTGGAGTGCTCACCATGTTGCTCGGGATCGGTTCTGAGTATGCGATCAAAGCGATGGTGGTCTTTCTCATTGGTCACGCTCTCTATAAAGCGACGCTTTTCATGGTGGTCGGATCAATCGATCATGAAACCGGCACCCGCGATGTGACGCTGCTTCGCGGCTTGAGAAAGCTGATGCCGATCTCGGCTCTGGCGGGCGGTCTAGCCGCGCTCTCGATGTCGGGTCTGCCGCCCTTTTTTGGTTTTATTGGTAAAGAGCTGATTTACAAGGCCGGGGTTAAATTGAGCGGTCTCGAGCTGGTCTTTCTGGCCGTGGCTCTGGTCGGCAATTTAGTCATGATGGGCTTGGCCCTCAAGGCGGGTGTGGGGCCTTTCTTCGGTAAGGCCAACCATGATGCTTTGCCCAAGAAGCCGCATGAAGCGCCGCTTGCCATGTGGATTGGCCCCATCGTGCTTGCGGTGTCGGGTCTCGTTATCGGGATCGTACCTTTCTGGGTGACGGAGTTTATGGTCTCCCCAGCTGTCGCCGCGATCAAAGGCACTCAGATTCAGCACCTCGATCTGGCGCTTTGGAATTTGGTGAAGCCTAACCTGCCACTTCTATTGAGCGGTGTCACCGTGCTCGGAGGATTTTTCGTGTTTCTCAATCGTGCACGATTCTGGGCAGTGTCCGACCGGGTGTTAACTGCGATACGTCCCTACGGCGCGGAGGCTATGTATGAGCGGATTTTCGCAGGCACCATCTGGTTCTCCAAAGCGCAAACCCGCTGGCTGCAAACGGGTCGTCTGCACGACTACGTTTTCTTTATTATACTGACCACCGTGCTCTTCTTGGGTTGGGCGATCTTCAGTTTCGGTGGTTTGAATTTCACCATTGATTGGGGATCCTACGATCTGTTGATGGTGTGCCTCGTTGTGATTATGATGATCGCGGCTGTCATCGCGGTGTCGGGGCGCTCTTATATCACAGTGCTAGTGGCGCTTGGTGTCGTTGGCTTCGGAGTCGCATTGATTTTTGCCTACTATGGTGCACCCGATCTCGCTATCACGCAGTTGCTCGTGGAGATGCTTACGGTCGTGCTCTTTATGTTCGTCGTGATGCGTTTGCCGCCGCTCAAGACGATCTCTGGTCGCTTCACTCGGATACGCGATGCGATCATGGCCACAGCCTTTGGTGCTCTCATGACCGTGCTCTTGCTCAAGGCGGTTAATATTCAGTTCGACCATAAGATTTCAGATAAGCTCGCCGCGATGAGTTACCCTGAAGCTAAGGGGAAAAATGTGGTCAACGTGATCCTCGTCGATTTCCGCGCGCTCGACACGTTTGGTGAAATTGTCGTCATCGCGGTGGCCGCGCTCGGCATCGCCGCACTCGTTGCAACGGGTGTTAAAAAAGGAAAGGCTAAAAGCGAATGAAGTATTTTATCCTGATCCAAGCCAGTCGCTTACTTTTCCCTGCACTGCTCGTGCTCTCGCTCATCGTGCTCTATCGCGGGCATAATTTACCTGGCGGTGGCTTCATTGGCGGCTTACTTGCGGCGACGGCGTTCATTCTCGTCGGCCTAAGTGACTCGATGGAGCGTGCCAAAGCTTTGCTTCGCATCGAGCCAGTCAAACTGATGGCGCTCGGCCTCGTCGTAGCGATCATTAGCGGACTGCCCGGGATGCTACGCGGTGCGCCCTTTATGACTGGCGAGTGGTTGCCTGGATTTTCTTTACCGCTACTTGGTAAAGTGCACCTCGGCACGCCGCTGGTTTTCGATGTCGGAGTCTACATGGTCGTGATTGGTTTCGTGCTGCATACCACCTTCAGTCTCGCACAGCTGGCCTACACTCAAACGGAGGACGACGAATAATGGAAAGTTTGATCGCAATTTTAGTCGGCGTTCTTTTCGCCACTGGCACTTACTGCCTCATGCGCCGAAGCATCGTGAAGCTCGTGATCGGCGTGGTGCTTATTTCGCAGGGCGCGAACCTGCTGGTCTTTACCTCGGGCGGCTTGCTCGCTGGGCGCCCCGCATTTGTTCCCGTGGACGGCATTGTGCCGCCCGCACCCTTCGGCGATCCTCTGCCCCAAGCCATGGTGCTGACCGCAATCGTCATCGGCTTTGGCCTGACTGCCTTCTTGCTGGCACTCGTGACTCGCGCGCATGAGGCGGTCGGCGACGACGATATCAACGCATTTAACAACACAGATACGTGAACCAATACAGTTTACTTCTACCTTTGCTTTTACCGCTGGTCGGGGCGCTTTGCCTCCTCCTGGGGCATCGCTCGCTCACATTCCAACGAGCGGGTGGGGTCGCTTTTGCCAGCGCGACTTTTGCCTTCTCGCTCTATCTCGTCTTCGTCGTCGATCAAGCTGAGTTCGTGGTCATCCAAATGGGCAACTGGTCGGCTCCTTTCGGCATCAGTTTGGTCGCGGATCGCTTCAGTGCAGTCATGGTGGCGGTGTCCTCTTTCATGGGTGCCGCAGTCGCAGTCTATGCGCTCGCCGAGATCGACGAAGCACGGCTTAAAAAATTCTTTTTCCCGCTCTATCTGATTCTGATCTTCGGGGTCAACGGTGCCTTCCTCACCGGTGATTTATTTAATCTCTTCGTCTGGTTCGAGATCATGCTAATCGCCTCCTTCGTGCTCATTTCGATGGGCGGCGAAAAGGGTGAGCTTGAAGGCGGTTTGAAATACGTCTGCTTGAATTTGCTCTCCTCGGTCATGTTCCTCGCGGGTGTAGGCATCATCTACGGTAAGACGGGCACGCTCAATATGGCGGACATCGCGGTGGCATTGAGCACCGCAGAAGATGTCAACTGGGTGATTAGCAGCTCCATGCTTCTGCTCGTCTCTTTCGGGCTCAAGGCGGGCATGTTTCCTTTCTTCTTCTGGCTGCCAGCTTCCTACCATACGCCGCCGTCGGCAGTCTCAGCTGTCTTCGCAGGCTTGCTCACTAAGGTCGGTGTCTACGCACTCTTTCGCGCCTATACGCTTATGTTCGCGCCGATCTTCCCCGAAGTGCAACCACTCATCCTCTGGCTGGCCATTCTCACGATGGTGACTGGCGTCTTCGGTGCGGCATCGCATTTCGATATGCGTCGCATTCTCTCCTTCCATATTGTCAGCCAGATCGGCTATATGATACTTGGCTTGGCCTTTATGACACCGCTGGCGCTCGCTGCGGCCATCTTTTACCTCGTCCACCACATTATCGTGAAGACAAATCTCTTCCTTGTCAGTGGTGTCGTCATCCGCCTCAAAGGCACTTGCGACCTCGCTAAAGTCGGCGGCCTTTGCAAGTCCGCTCCCTGGCTGGCCTTCCTCTTCTTTATCCCCGCTTTCTCGCTCGGTGGTATCCCGCCGCTTTCTGGATTCTGGGCTAAGTTCGCCTTGGTCAAATCCGGCATCGAGATTGAGAGCTGGTATGCGGTCACGGCGGCTTTGCTCGTCGGCGTGCTCACACTCTATTCGATGACGAAAATATGGGGCGAAGCATTCTGGAAAAAACAGCCTGAGGATACGGACGCGCAGCCGCTGCCCAATCCCGTCGGGCGTCTGTCTTACATGGTTGCGCCGATTGCTGTGCTCGCACTCTCGACCGTTTTAATCGGTATCTTCGGAGAGCCACTCTTTAACTTCTCCGAGCGCGCGGCGGCGCAGTTGCTCAATCCACAAGAGTATATCTCTGCCGTGCTTCAAACGGAAGTGGAGGTTCTGCCATGATGCGTGTCTTACATTTTATCGGATTTCTTGTTTTCTACATAAGTGAAGTGGTGAAATCCAATCTTCGTGTCGCCCACGATGTGCTCACACCGACGCACCAGATGGATCCTGGAATCATCGCGGTCGATGTGTCGGGTATGACCGATCGCCAGCTCTTGTTTATGGCCAACTTCATTACCATGACGCCTGGCACCTTAGGCCTTTCCTTCTCGGATGCGAAAGACAAACTCTATATTCATGCCATGTATATAGATGACGACATCGAAGCGCTCAGCGCCGATTTATCCAACACCTACGGAAAGCGAGTGAGACGTGTATTTTGATGAACTCGGTATGCCGCTCGCGTTGGCGAGTTTGATTGGTTCGCTGTTTTTAGTCGCCGCCTTTGCGCTCGCGCTCTGGCGCATTGTGAAAGGACCCACCGCGTTCGACCGCGTCGTCGCGCTTGATCTGATCGGTGGCATTTGTCTCTGTATTATAGTTATGTTTGCGATCCATTTCGATCAACAGGTGCTGCTCGATGCAGCTTTTGTCATAGCGCTGGTTAGCTTCATTGGAACGGTGGCCTTCGCGCGCTACCTCGGAAAAGGAGGCGGCGAATGAGTTGGCTCGTAGCAATTTTATTAATTCTCGGTGCGTTCTTCGCCTTTGTGGCCGCACTGGGCGTGATCCGTTTCCCCGATTTCTATTCGCGCATGCATGCCGCGACCAAAGCAGGCGCCTTCGGAGCGACTCTGCTCTTGCTCGCCGCCGCCATTCATTTCGGCAGTGTTCGCGCCATCGTCACAGCGAGCTTCATTATCATCTTCTTCTATCTAACCACGCCTGTCGCCGCCCAGACGCTCGCCCAAGCCGCCTATCGAAGGGGCGTCGAGCTCTGGTCGAAGACCGGACGCGATCAGTTGGCGGAGGACGAAGAAACGAAATAATCCTTCAGCCGTAGCACACTGGTCATAACCAGTGTGAGCCGTTCTCCAAGTGCCAACAATGGCTTTCGCTGTCGTTCTACTAGTGTCAATCTCCTCGCGATGATTATAAATGATCTTGCCTAGCGCCTCGCCACGGATTGTTTCTGGAGGGGATGAAAGCTACCACTGCCGTCCCCTACCTTCGATTTCTACTCATTGCACTTAGCGTATTTACGGCGAGCCAAGTTTTGGCTAGCGGTGGCGGTGGTGCATCCCCCGGGGATGATATCGTTTTTCCCATCTCGGAAACGGCCTATGCCGAAATGGAAGCGCACCGTGCTGAAGAGCTAGGGCGCGAACTCAGTTTGTTTGATCAATTAAAGATCCGTGCGCTAGCGGATCCATTTAATATTGTGGCGACTTTGATGTTCTTTTTCGCGGTGGTACACACTTTTCTCGCGACTACTTTTAATAGAATGGCCCACAAATTCGAGGTCGAGCACCGCGCGAATATTAGCTCCCATGAGAAGATGTATGTGGAGGGTCGGACGCCTGTCAGCTTCAAGGCCACGCTCTTTCACTTCCTCGGTGAGGTCGAAGCGATCTTCGGGATTTGGCTGATCCCCTTGCTTATCTCGCTCGTATTAATGGAGCCGGAGGGTCTCAGTGTGGCAGCTTTCTATGTGGATACGCGCAACTACACCGAGCCGATTTTTGTGGTCATCATCATGGCGATCGCATCGAGTCGGCCCGTCATTCAAATCGCGGAAACTGCCATGCGTGGCGTGGCTTCGATCGGTAAAGAAAGCCCCGCCGCTTGGTGGCTATCGATTTTGATCATCGCGCCGCTGCTCGGTTCGTTTATCACCGAGCCAGCCGCGATGACGATTGCTGCGCTTCTACTCGGGCAACAGTTCTACCTGCTCGATCCTACGCCGACGTTTAAATACGCCACACTCGGTTTGCTCTTCGTCAATATTTCGGTCGGTGGCACGCTCACGCACTTTGCTGCACCCCCCGTGCTCATGGTCGCCGACACATGGCACTGGAATATGCCTTACATGTTCACTCACTTCGGTTGGCGCGCCGTCCTCGGCGTGGTCGTGGCGACCGCAATTTACTACTTTATTTTTCGCAAGAATTTCGCCTCGCTTAAAGAGCGTGCACAAGAAGCCGCTGCGGCCAAGGTAGCCGAAGCAGAGCCTGAGCCTGCGCCCATCTGGGTGATCCTAGTGCACTTGGCATTTGTCGCTTGGACGGTGCTCACACTGCACCATCCGGCTTTCTTTGTCGGTGGATTCCTTTTCTTTTTGGCCTTCACCATGGCCACGCATCACTACCAATATAATATCCAGTTAAAGTCGCCCTTGTTAGTCGGCTTTTTCCTCGCAGGGCTCGTCACCCACGGTGGCTTACAAGGCTGGTGGATTTCCCCAGTGCTTACCTCTTTGGCAGAGGTGCCACTCTTTATTGGGGCGACGATATTGACGGCCTTTAACGATAATGCCGCGATTACTTTCTTAGCCTCACAGGTGCCAGCCTTTAGCCCTGATATATTAGTAGCCGATCACTGGGTCTCGAAGACAGGTGCTGCGCTCGCTAATGCGCAGGGGCTGGAGTATGCCGTCGTGGCCGGAGCCGTCACAGGTGGGGGACTCACCGTGATCGCTAATGCGCCAAACCCTGCCGGTCAGAGCATCCTGAGCAAGCATTTCAAAAACGGCATCTCACCGATCAAACTTCTACTCGGCGCGCTCTTTCCCACGCTAGTCATGGCTGTCATGTTTATGGTGCTGCCTCACTAATAGTCTAATGAAAAACTATCTACCATACCTTGCTTTTTTTCTAGTGACTGTCGGTTGCGCTCTAGAGCCAAGCGTCGCGAACACTGAGATCGAGCCTTTTGTCCATTGGTTACTCGATGATGGCGAGCGGCTAGAGGATGTGCGTTTTGCGGAAGTCGCTGAGGCCGTGTCAGGGTGCAAAGTTTTAGCTGTCGACACTTCGGACCCAGTGGACGCCGCCATGCTGGCGCATGTGCAGGCCTCGCTCGATGCGATGCTCACAGAATTGGCTAAACCGGAGAATCCGATCCACGACGTGGGGCGGGTCAACGAGATCAGCCGCCATGTGGAAGACTTCTTACTCGCTCGCTTGAATGTCGCTGAGGGCTACGAGTGCTCGATCCCGCCGAATGCGTCGGGTAAAGCGCAACGCTCGGGATATCCCGATCTGCGACTCGTGCATACCGCCAGCGAGCGTGTTTTCTATATTGATCCCAAAGTCTATAAACAAGGCAGCGAGACGAGTAGTTTTCGCACCTTTTATTTCGAGCCTAAGCGCGCGACGAATAAGATATTGGACGATGCCAGCCACTTGATCGTGGGCATTGCTCACTCCGGGAAAGTCGAAGGCCGCTGGCAACTGGAGGCCTGGAAGATCGTCGATCTGATCGACTTCCGCGTGCGCCTCAAAGCCGAGTTTCAGTCGAGCAACCGTGAGTTGTATCAAGACGACGCAGTCTTGAAGCAGAGTGGGAAGTAGTGTGCGAGCTTGCCTCGCGCCCGACGTGGCTGTGAAGCGACGCTGGCCTGAGCCTCCTTGCGGAGATGCACCAGGAACCTGTTTCAAAATTGATAACTTCCGCGATTTCGTAATTCAAACTGACCAAAAGCTCACGCTTTCGGCTACACGGACTAACTTGTGTAGCTGAATCGGTAACGATTTGGCCTCTTCGATTTTTTTTGAGACAGCCTGTCAGCTCAGACGCTACGATTCCTTGACCAACTCGATCCCCGTTTCCGTGATGAGGATCAGGCGTTTCTTGTAGAGTCTGCCTAAGCCTTGCTTGAAGGCCTTTTTACTGGTGTCGAAAGTTGCACGGATATCTTCGGGTGCGCTCTTGTCGTTAAAGGGGAGGGCGCCGCCGGCGGCTTCGAGCTTATCCAGAATTATTTGGCTGACCCCGTCCACTCGGCCATAGCCGGAGGGATCGCGGCGGAGGTCGATCTTGCCATCGTTGTGCACCTTTTTGATGTAGCCGGTAAACTGGTCGCCAGCTTCGAGTTTGTCGGAGGTCTCCTGGTAGTAAAGGAGGCCTCGGTAGCGCTTATCAATGATCGCTTTAAAGCCGAGCGGCGAGTCACCGTAGATGAGCACTTTCACGGGGTCGCCTACTTCGTAGGGCGGTTTCTCCTGTTGCAGGTGGTTGTGCAAGCGGGTTGATGCCACAATGCGGTTCGTGTAATCGTCCACATAGACCGCTACGATGGCACCGTCGCCTTCGGTGAAGTGGATATCGCCTTGTTCGCGGTAGGGGAGCAGGAGGTCTTTACTTAGACCCCAGTCGAGGAACGCACCGGCGCTTGGGTGCACACTGACCACTTCGAGATAAGCGAATTCGCCGGCCTGGGCGTGGGGTGTCTCGGTCGTGGCGACGAGGCGGTCTTCCGAGTCGTTATAGACAAAGACTTCGACCTCCGAGCCAATTGCCATCTCGGGCATGACATAGCGGGTGGGCATGAGGATTTTATCATGCTGCCCGCCGTCGAGGTAGAGGCCGTGGTCGCTTTTTTCGAGCACGGTGAGGGTGTTGTATCTTCCGATGTTGGCCATGTAAGTGAATGCGTTTTCTAAATAGTAGGGTTATCCAATCATGAAGCACCCCCACTTGGCAAGCAAGTGCCCCCTCCTTAGTCAAGGAGGGTAGCTTGAGTTGTCGCTCTTTTGAGGTGTCTTAGTGGATGCGTGTTTCCAACTCGCGGATGAGTTCGATCAGGAGTGTGTTGTCGCCGCCGAGGGATTCGAGCGCGGAGATGGCGGCGTTGGTGTGGCGCTTGGCTTCGGCCTGAGCGCCATCGATCCCGTGGAGGGCGACATAGGTCGACTTTGCGGCGGCGGCGTCGTTGCCGACAGGTTTACCCATCGTCTCGGGGTCGGAGGTGGCGTCGAGGATGTCGTCTACGATCTGAAAGGCGAGGCCGAGGTGGTAGCCGACAGTCTGGATGAGATCGATCTGCGCGTCGCTTGGATTGCAGAAGGTGAGCCCCATCTTGAGGGCGGCGGTGAGCAGGGCGGCGGTCTTGTTTTCGTGGATATAGCGAAGGGTGTCGGCGTCGAGCGGTTTGCCCTCGTTTTCGATGTCCTCCTGCTGGCCACCGATCAGGCGCTCGCTCCCGCTGGCGTCGGCCAGCTCGCCGATTAGATAGGTGGCAAGTTTTGGATGGTCGCGATATTCTCGGGCGAGCAGTTGAAAAGCGTAGGTCAGGAGCGCGTCGCCGGCGAGCACGGCAGTGGCCTCGTCGAACTGTGCGTGGCAGCTGGGGCGGCCGCGGCGCAAGTCGCTATCGTCGATCGAGGGGAGATCGTCGTGGATCAGGGTGTAAGTGTGTAGGCACTCGATGGCCACGGCGGCGGCAGTGGGATCGGCCTCGGAGCCGAAGAGATCGCTGGCCGCATAGAGCAGGGCGGGGCGGATACGCTTGCCGCCAGCTTCCATCGAGTAGCGCATGGCGGCGTGTAGCTTGCCTGGGCGCGTGTCGGCGGCAGGTAAGAGTCGATCGATGCCGCTTTCGACGCGGGCACGATAAGCTTCCAATTTTTCTTTTAATACGGGATTCACTGCGATAGCTTGCAGGATATTTTTATGAAGGAAACGCCAATATTTGAAGAAGTTTTCATTCGCCTGATCAAGCTGCCCGGTTTTTGGGTCAAGCTTTTGATCGGCGGCTTGCTCTCTTTTGTGCCCATTGTGAACATTTTCGCTTTTGGTTATCTTTATCGTATGTCACGTGCGGTTCGTAAGTCCGGCCAGCCGGCTCTACCCGCTTGGCAAGACTGGTCGGAGCTGTTTATGGACGGCTTGCGCTTCGCCGTGGTCTGGCTGGCTTACTGGCTACTGCCTATTTTACTGGCGGCTTTGATTTCGTGGCTGATGACCTTGGTCTACTTGGGTGCTCTCTCAAATATCTTCTTCTTCACGGTGGTGCTGCTCTCGAGCATCCTCTTTAGCTCGGCGCTCTACCGGTATCATATGCGCAAAGACTTTAAGGACTTGCTGGATGTCGCTCTCATCTTACGAATGACGTGGATGGAACTGCCTCGTTTAATCGTGCCAGCCTTTGTCTTTTTAGGTATCTTGGTCTTGCTCTTGCCGTTTTATGGTTTCGCGATTTTTGGCGGTTTTCTGCTGCTGATCACTTATACGAGTTTGCGCTACCGCAGTATCGAACAAAACAAATCCGTTTCATTCTAACTTAATCTTTTTATTATGTCTGCTACTCCTGAAAAATCACCGGGTTACTTCGGAGTTTATTTTTATGCTGTGCTCATGGCGCTGTTCGGTGCCTTCTTGGGCTTCTTCTATATGACGACTTTTGCGGCGCAGGCTTTTTCCAGTCAGCCCGAGTATGAGGCGTCTCTGGAGGGACTCGAAGAGCCGATTCCCGCACCGAAACCGGGTGATGCCTATTACATCGAGGGCGATGTCTCGCGGACACGTGCGTGGGAGCCCAAGCGCGCGCAATTGGCTGCTATAGGTGCACAGACAGTGAAGTTCACCGAAGGCGAAATCAACGCATGGATGACGGCTAAGTTTCGTCCTGGAGCCGCCCCCGCCGGAGAGGAACAGCCAAGTGTCCTAATCGTACCGGGCGTGCCGAACGTCGCAATAGCGGCTGAGGGCGTCGTCTACTTTAACCTCCCCACCACGATCACCATCTATGGGGCGACCAGCGATTTTACGATCTCCTCTCGCTGCGGCCTGAGTGCAGATGGTTTGGAATTTCATTCCGTCAGTGTGAGCAGTGCTAAGGTACCCTGGCCGAGCCTACTCGGTGCTGAAATCATAGGAGTATTGGCAAAGGGTTACCAATCGACTCAAGAGTATAAGATCGTGTCCGATGCCTTTGCGCGTGCTGAGTCGGTCAAAGTTGAAGGTCAGGAGCTGGTCTTCAATTTGCGCTAGTCGCATCGTATGCACAGAGCCATGGTCAGAGGTCTAGTCGTGTCGTTGCTTGCCTTCACTGTGGCGGGGGCCGTCGCGCTGCAAGCTGCGCCGGGGCTACGCTCGATGAATAATGACCATTTCGAAGTGGTCGGCCTGCACTTGCGCTCCGTTTCTTATGTCAACGAGCTCAGTGTCTACAGCATACAAATCGCCGAACGCTATCTGGATCGCGAAGGCATGGCCTTTCCGTCGTCGATTTTAATTAGCCTCCGCCCGGAAGAGTATGTCGACTTCGAGGGCGACTACCGTATCCGCCTCGCCGAGCGAGGATCCGTGCAACTCGATCTGCGTTGGGAAGATTCGATCACGCTCGAACGCACTTGCCGCGCGATTTCTGAGGCCTTGCTGGTGCAATATGCCGTTTACAACCACGGCACTGAAGCCGCCAGTAATCTGCGATCGTGGACGGTCGCGGCTTTGGCCAATGATGTTTATTTCAGCCTGCGTCCGGCCGAATTCTCTGGCTTGCTCAATCGCACGAGAGAGAGCGAGACCTCGCTGCTGACGGCGGTCGTCGAGCCCCTTCACTCCGAAACGATCGTTACATCGGATAGTGGCTATTGGCTACTTCAAGCCATGAAGTCCGGTCCCTTCAAGCGGCCTGTCGTGCGTAGTCTTTTCCAGCAAGCGGTCGCCGGGATCGACATCGAAGAGGCACTCACTGCCGCCGTGCAGCCGACCGAGCCGACGGCCGGAGTTCTGCTGGGGCAGACTTGGTGGGCTGATCAACTGGCCGCTTTGCTCAGTCAAGAATACGAAGTCATCGAGCCGATGGAGACCTCGCGCCTGTGGCTCGCGGCTTTGACGCGCTTTAATGAGCCCCTCACTCTGGAATCGGGCGAGACCGAGCTAAACCTCCGCTCGATCTGGTTGCACCGTGCGCAGCCTGAAGTGCAGGAGTTAGTGCAGGCGCGCTACGAGATCCTGCGCTTGCGTATGACTCGGATCAATCCCGCCTATTTCAATCCCGCGCATTCCTTGGCGGTGCTTTTCCAGAGCACTCTGAACGACGCGCCTGCTCATAAGTTTCTTCACTCGCTGGCCAGTTACCTGAGTGATTGGGAAGATGCCAAAGAGATGCAGGACGAGCTTGATATTATTTTAAAAGAAAATTAAGGTTCTTCGCTATTTTTAGTGGATAGATAAGATCAGTGCTCTGAGTTTTAACCACGGATGGACACAGATGAATACGGATTTGAATACGTCAGAGTGGATCTGTGTCCATCCGTGGTTAAAAAAAACCGAGCAGAGGGGCCCGTTTCATAGGGTAAGCAGCTGACGCGTATTCGTAGGACGGGGAGGCACTCGTGGTCACTATCGTCGTGCTTTACGCCAGTATAGGCTCACCCAACGTAGCATTCAATCGCAGATGGATCCGTGCTTCGCTCTACGAGCTACGCAGGGCAGGCCGCGGATAAACGCTGATTAAATACGTGTGGGTCCGATTACAATGCTCTACTTCATCCTGGGGGAATTGAAGTTTTCCAGTTTGTGACTGTACCATTAAAAATAGCGAAGAACCAAAATTAAACAGTTAAGTCCTTGATCTATAAAGGATTAAGCCGGTGAGGGTATTTTTATCACAGAAAAGCTACGGAAAATTGAACGCAGGTAGCAGCAATGCGTCTATATTACTATACCGCTTTGTTGTTTTATTAAGTTTGTTGTTTGTAGTGCGCCGTTCCTCCTGGGGGACGGCGCTCTTTTGTGTTCTCTTTTGTGTTCTCTTTTGTGTTCTCTTTTGTGTTCATATCTGTCTTCAGGACTTTTGTCCTGCGAGTAAATCTCACATGTGGACTAGACAAAACCCTATCCGCACTCAATATCGCGTATTTTATGAAGATTTACTTAAATGATCAATTAGTTGATGCCGACGAGGCCAAGGTTTCCGTTTTCGACCACGGGCTACTCTATGGGGATGGTATTTTCGAGGGAATCCGCCTCTATGATGGTTGCGTTTTCAAGCTCGAAGAGCACTTAGAACGCCTCGAATACTCGGCCAAGGCTATCATGCTGAATGTGCCATGGTCGCGCCAAGAGATCTCTGACGCTGTCTGCGAGACCTGCCGTGCCAATGGTCTGCAAAACGGCTACATCCGCTTGGTCATTACCCGCGGAGTAGGGAGCCTCGGGCTTTCGATTAAAAACTGTGATACGCCACAGCTCATCATCATCGCCGACACCATCCAGCTCTACCCGAAAGAGTTTTACGAAAACGGCCTGCCCATCATCACCGTGCCCACGCGCCGCTGTAATCCGGCTGCCTTGCCGCCTTCGGTCAAGTCGCTCAACTACTTGAATAACATTCTGGCCAAGATCGAAGCCCAGCACCTCGGCTATCAGGAGGCTATTATGCTGAACGATCAAGGCTACGTGGCCGAGTGTACGGGCGATAATATCTTCATTATCCATAAGGGCGAGCTCATCACGCCGTCCGCCAGTGCGGGCGCGCTCAAGGGCATCACCCGCGACACCGCTCTTGAGATCGCTGACGAGCTCGGCATCCCTTGGCGCGAGGCCAACATGACGCGCTACGATGTCTGGGTCGCCGACGAGCTCTTCCTCACCGGAACCGCTGCTGAGATCATCCCCATCGTCGAAGTCGACGCCCGCAAGATCGGCGACGGCAAGCCCGGCAAGATCACGGCCAAATTCCTCGAAGCCTTCCGCCGCCGCGTCTGTGTCGAGGGCACAATGCTGTAGTTTGATACGTCTACCCCCTAGATTGGCACAATTTATGCAAATTGATGTCAAATCTATGTGAACTTGCCGAATTACTGCGGTTGCTCTGCTATAAAATACGCTTTAGCTTTGCGATCCTTACAGGCACCGATATTCTATAATTATGGCCGAAAATTTGAAGTGCAGTCATTGCAGCAATCCTGCGACCGTTCACCTGACTCAGATCGTTAATAATAAGATTATTAAAGTCGATCTCTGCGAGTCCTGTGCGCAGGCCAAAGGGGTCACTGACCCCGAAGGTTTCTCCCTCGCGGATCTGTTGACGAAGACCCAGCTCACCCCCGAAAACGGCGAGCCACAAATCACTTGCCCCGACTGCGGTTTGACCACCGCCGACTTCCGTCGTACCGGTCGCCTCGGCTGCGCAGCCTGCTACCAGAGCTTCGTTCCGCTGGTTCGCCCAGTTCTCGAAGATATGCATGCTGGCACGGTTCATAAGGGCAAAGTGCCCGATGTCGCGCTCAGCCGCCAGACCAGTGCCGCCGAGTTGCAAGGCCTTAAAAACGCTCTCCAACGCGCCATCGTCGAAGAGGCTTACGAAGACGCCGCCAAATACCGCGACCAGATTCAAGTGATCCAGCAAGCAGCCGAAGCGGAGGCGGTGCAGTCATGATCGAGTCCCTCATCAACTCCGAACACGCGGAGCTCACCCAAAGCACGAAGAAAGGCTCGCCCGTCGTCCTTAGCACACGTGTGCGCCTAGCTCGAAATTTAGTGGGCACTCCGTTCCCCGAGCGTGCCAGTTCGGCACAGCGGAGTGACATTATGACCAAGTGCGCCGATCAGATCGCCGATCTCACGCAGATGAAGCACGGCGCTTTTTTCGATATTGCCGAACTTTCCGACCTCGAAAAGCAAGTCCTCGTTGAACGGCACCTGATCAGCCGTGAACTCTGCGAGGCCGATCCCGGCTCAGGCGTCTTTATCAATAAAGACCAGACCTGCTCGGTCATGATCAATGAGGAGGATCACCTCCGTATCCAATTTCTGAAGACAGGCTTTAACCTGCGCTCTGTCTGGAAACAGATCGATCGTTTCGACTCCAACTTAGAAGACGGCCTCGACGTCGCCTTTTCCCAAGAGTTCGGCTATCTCACCGCCTGCCCGACCAATCTTGGCACCGCGCTCCGCGCCTCCGTCATGATGCACCTGCCCGGCCTCGTCATCTCCGAGCACATGGATAAGGTCATTCGCGCGGTCAATCAGCTCGGTATCACTGTGCGCGGCCTCTTCGGCGAGGGCTCCGACGCCACCGGCCACGTATTCCAGATTTCTAATCAGCAAACCCTCGGCGAGAGCGAAGGGGAGATTATGTCGCGCCTCGGTAGTGTCTTTAAAACCATCATCGACCACGAGATTAACGCCCGTTTCAAATACCTCGAAGAGAACCGCGCCCGCTTGCTCGACCAGATCGGCCGTGCCTTCGGCGTTCTCCAAAATGTCCATGTGCTCAACTCCAACGAGGCCATGAACCTGCTCTCACTGATGCGTTTGGCTGTCGATTTCGAGATGCTCCCTGAAGCCAACCGCTCAGATGTCGACCGCCTCTTTATCGAGTGTCAGCCTGGTCATATCCAGTATGCTGCAGGCGAGGGGATCGCGCCTGATGCCCGCGACCTCAGCCGTGCCGACACCCTCCGCGAAGAATTTGTCCAATTACCCGCACTCGATTTTGACAAGGTCAACAATCTCGGCTAAATAATTTTAAACGACTCATATATGGAACCTATGAATAACTTCACCCCACGCGCACAACAAGTGTTGGCGCTCGCCCGCAAAGAAGCCGACCGCTTTCATCATAACTACGTGGGCACCGAGCACTTGCTCCTCGGCCTAATCAACCTCGGCCAAGGCGTCGCTGTCAACGTGCTCCAAAAGATGGGGCTCGACCTGCAGACCGTCCGTACTGCCGTCGAGAAACAAGTCGGCACCGGCCCCGAGAGTAAGCCCTCTGGTAATATCCCTTACACGCCCCGCGTTAAGAAGGTGCTCGCACTTGCAGGGAAAGAGGCCAAAGCACTCAATCACTCTTACGTCGGCACCGAGCACATTCTCCTCGGCCTCCTTCGCGAAGGCGAGGGCGTCGCCGCTCGTGTGCTCAAGTCACTCGACGTCGATATCGAGCGCTGCCGCAACGAAATCCTCGCCGAGCTAGATCCTAACTTTTCTGGCGAAACTGAAGAGGCCACCGCCGGTGGTAAGTCCGGCGGCTCCGAAGAGAAAAAAGATAGCAAGACGCCTGCCCTCAAGGCCTTTGGCCGTGATCTCACTGAACTCGCCAAAAAGGGCGAGCTCGACCCCGTCATCGGGCGCGCCGAAGAGATTCGCCGCGTTGTGCAGATCCTCTGCCGCCGCACCAAGAACAATCCCGTCCTCATCGGCGAAGCCGGTGTTGGTAAGACCGCCATCGTCGAAGGCCTCGCGCAAGAAATCTCGTCTGGCATCGTCCCCGAGATTCTCGCCGACAAGCGTGTCATCACGCTCGATCTCGCCCTCATGGTCGCAGGCACGAAATACCGTGGCCAGTTTGAAGAGCGCATCAAGGCTGTCATGGATGAGATTCGCCGTGCCAAAAACGTCATCATCTTTATCGACGAGCTACATACCATCGTCGGTGCCGGTGCCGCCGAAGGTGCGATGGACGCTTCCAATATTTTCAAGCCCGCCCTCAGTCGTGGGGAGCTTCAGTGCATCGGTGCCACCACCCTGTCAGAATACCGTAAATACATCGAGAAAGACAGTGCGCTCGCTCGCCGCTTTCAGTCCGTCAAAGTCGAAGCGCCCTCGGTCGAAGACACTATTCTCATTCTCAAAGGCATTCGTGGTAAGTATGAAGACCACCATAAAGTCAATTTCACCGACAATGCCCTCGTAGCCGCTGCCAAGCTCTCCGAGCGTTACATCACCGCCCGCTTCTTGCCTGATAAAGCCATCGACATTCTCGACGAGGCCGGCGCCCGTGCCCGCATCGAGTCGCTCAAACGGCCACCCGAGATTGAGGCCATGACTGCCGAGATCGAGGAAGTGTGCACTAAGAAAGAGGACGCCATCGCTAAGCAACACTTCGAAGGCGCGGCCAAATACCGCGACGAAGAGAAGCAGCTCCGTAAGAAGCAGACCGATGTGATCGAAGAGTGGAAGAAGACTCGCGAAGAAAACCGCCTTGTCGTGGACGAAGAGGAAATGCTCCAAGTCGTCGCCGCGTGGACGGGTATCCCGCTCTCCAAGATGGAAGAGGCTGAGAGCCAGAAGCTCCTCAAGCTCGAGTCCGAGCTCCAGCGCGAAGTTATCGGCCAAACCATCGCGACCGAAGTGATTGCCAAAGCACTCCGCCGCTCACGCGCCGATCTTAAAGATCCCAAGCGACCGATAGGTTCCTTTATGTTCCTCGGTCCCACAGGTGTGGGTAAGACACTCCTGGCCAAAGTTCTGGCTGAAGAGATGTTCGGCGATAAGGATGCCATCATTCAGATCGACATGTCCGAATACATGGAAAAGTTCGCCGTGTCTCGCCTCGTCGGTTCGCCCCCTGGCTACGTCGGCTACGAAGAGGGTGGGCAACTGACTGAAGCCGTCCGCCGCAAGCCTTACTCTGTCGTGCTCTTCGACGAAATCGAAAAAGCGCATCCCGATGTCGTTCAGCTCCTTCTTCAAGTCCTCGAAGAAGGCCGCCTCACCGATAGCCTCGGGCGCAAGATCGATTTCCGAAACACCATCCTTATTATGACGTCTAACGTCGGCGCGGATATCCTCCAGCGCAACACATCGATGGGCTTCGGTATCGAGAGCAACGCCGAGAATGAGTATGAGAAGATCCGCGAAAAGATCCTCGACGAGACTAAACGCGTCTTTAAGCCCGAGTTCCTCAATCGTTTGAATGATTTGGTTATCTTCAAACCACTCGCCCGCGAGGATATGAAAGACATCGTCAATCTCGAGCTTCGTAATGTTTCTAATCGCCTTAAAGAGCGCGAGCTCATCTTCGACTTCAACGACGAGACCAAAGACTTTCTCATTGATAAAGGTTACGACGAAAAATACGGCGCCCGCCCATTGCGCAGAGCAGTCGAAAAGTATCTCGAAGACTCCCTAGCCGAAGCCATCCTCTCCGGAGAGATTAAGCCCGGCGAAGTCATCAAGGTCACAGTCAACGAAGAAGCCAAAGGCCTAAAGTTCGAACAAAACCAACCGGTCTCCTCATAACCGCCCGCCAAAAGGGTAGCGCTGAGTGGCTGACTCAGCATCCTGAGGGGTGCGCTGAGTGCCTCATGCAGCATCCTGCCAACTGCGACCAAGCCCGACGCGTGCGGTGTGAGCCACACCGCGCCACCTTGAAGAGCCACCTCATTCCAAACGATTGACCTTTTCACAATCACCACGTTGAATCACGCCCCATGGCAGGCTTTGATGAAAACATTGTGCGGGAGTATTTTGAACTTAATGGGTTCTTTGTGCGGCAACTACGTAAGTATCTTGTCCAGTCGCGGAAGAAGCGGGCGGATGAGGAGATCGATCTCGTGGTCTATAATCCCAACGCACCAATCGATGGGGTGCCGGCGGGCTTCCAACTTTTCTCGGCGGACATGGCGAAGATTCGTCGTGCCATCGTCGTGGTTAAGGCGTGGCATACCTCGCGCTTCACTCCGGCCATGCTCAAAAGTAGTTCGCGGGTCTTTGATTTTTTGAAAAAGGATGTGCTCAATAAGGCGGAGACTTATTTCAGCTTCGATGAGAGTGAGGTCGACCCCGATGTCGTAGACCCCGGGCACTTTACCAAGATTCTGGTGCTGCCCGGCTTGCCGACGAGTGACCCGCAGCGCACCGAAAGCATCGAGCTTTTGAAAGAGCGCGGCGTGGATGGCATTATCACCTTCAGCACGATATTAGAAAACCTCCTCCGTAATGTGGAGGTCAATCATAGTTACCAGAAGTCCGACCTGCTCCAGCTCATGCGTATTTTAAAAATCTACGATATGGTCAAGGAACCACAGATGAATCTGTTTGGTGATTAAATGCAGACTGCTCTAATCCTAAAAAGATGAGCTGAATCTAGGGTTAACGTAAATTAACGGTTCAAATTCCGTCATGACTTGGCGGGTTGTAACCAAAAGTGTGAGGACTTGATGCTGGAATCGTAGCGGAAGCGGGAACCGCTTTCGAATTGCTTGATGCTGGAATTGTAGCGGAAGCGGGAACCGCTTTCGAATTGCTTGATGCTGGAATCGCAGCGGAAGCGGGAACCGCTTTCGAATTGCTTGATGCTGGAATCGTAGCGGAAGCGGGAACCGCTTTCGAATTGCTTGATGCTGGAATTGTAGCGGAAGCGGGAACCGCTTTCGAATTGCTTGATGCTGGAATCGTAGCGGAAGCGGGAACCGCTTTCGAATTGCTTGATGCTGGAATTGTAGCGGAAGCGGGAACCGCTTTCCCCCTCCGCTCTACGAGCTCCGAGGACAGGCGAATTGCGGTTCCGCCCATGCCATTCGGTCGATATGGGTTTCCCGACTGCGTCCTGCGTAGATCGAAGAGTGAAGCTTGGATCCGCTACTTGTGAAATGCGCTCCCCGCATTTGTGCTTACACCTGCGCTCCACTTCACTGTCCCGTCATGGTTGACATTTCACCCGCTCCGTGAGTTTGTTTTGCTATGGAAATTCATCAAGCTGCGATCATCGATTCATCGGCACAAGTCGGAGTGGGCACCACGGTCGGAGCGGGTGCTTTGATCGAATCGGGCGTCCAGATCGGGTGCGACTGCAAGATCGCCGCTTACGCGATCATTCGTAAAGGCACCACGCTGGGCGATTCGGTGCTGGTCGATTCTTTTTGTGTGGTCGGCGGAGATCCGCAGTCGATTGGTTTTGATCCTTCGCTGGAGAGCTCGGTTGTGATCGGTGACCGCGTGATGCTGCGCGAGGCCGTCACCGTGCATCGACCGGAAACAGTTGGCGCACAAACCGTAGTTGGTGACGATTGCTTTATCATGGCCAACGCGCACGTCGCGCACGACTGCCAATTGGGCAAGGGCGTGATCATGGCCAACAACGTCATGCTGGCTGGCCATGTGCACATCGGCGATAAGACTGTGATTGGCGGCGGCGCGGGCATTCATCAATTTTGCCGAATCGGTGTCTACTCGATGGTCGCGGGCAATGCCTCCATCACCGCCGACGTGCCGCCCTATGTCATGGCAGCCGAGCGGAGCGAAGCGCATGGCCTCAATTTAATTGGCCTGCGTCGAGGTGGGTTTGAGCAGCGGGAGATCCAGGATCTGAAACGCTGCTACCGGGCGGTCTTTTTCGGCGGTGGTAACTTGAAGAAAAAAGCGGAAGAAGCCGCGCGCGAGCACGAGTTTGGCACGACAGCAGCGGGTGCGCGCTTCCTCAGTTTCTTCGAATCGGGCAAACGCGGCTTCATCCAATCGACTCGTGATTAAGTCGTCTCCAGCACTGCCTTTGGCGATCACTTGTGGCGATCCCGCTGGGGTCGGCCCCGAGGTGATCGAAGACCTTATCCGCGAAGATCCGCTGGGCGGAAGCGATTGTGTGCTGATCGGGTCGGAGCAGTGGGGCGCCTCGATGGCGAAGCTCTTCGGGGCGACCTACGTGGCGGTCGGCAGTCCAAGCTACATAGCACAGCCCGGCGTGCCGTCGATTGAAGGCGCGCGCCTCGCGCTCGAAGCGATGGAGTGGGCTGCGGCGGGTTGCCGCGAGGGACGCTTTCGGGGGGTCGTCACGGGGCCAGTTAGCAAGCACTGGCTGCAGCGAGTCGGCTTCGCCTTTCCGGGGCAGACAGAGTTTTTTGCGAATGCTTGGGGCGGACAGCCTACCATGGCCTTTGTCGGTCAAGAGCTACGTGTGGTTTTGGCCACTTGGCACATTCCGCTGCGCGATGTCTCTGAAGCGCTGGATGCAGCCTGCCTCGAAAAGGCCGTGCGCCGCGCCTATGCACTGGCCAAGCAACTCGGTGCAGACGAGCCACGCATCGGCGTCTGCGGACTCAATCCCCACGCGGGTGAAGGTGGTATCTTGGGCAAAGAAGAGCTGGAGGTGCTCGATCCAGCGCTGGATCGCCTCCGTTCGGAAATCCCTGGGCTTTCCAAATGCTTGCCCGGCGACACGGTCTTTCATCGTCAACGGCAAGGTGACTTCGATGTCGTGGTGGCCGCTTATCACGATCAAGCACTGGCCGCGGTGAAGACACTAGAGTTCGACTCTGCAGTCAATCTGACCCTCGGCTTGCCCTATGTCCGCACCAGCCCCGACCACGGCACCGCATTTGACATCGCGGGGCAGGGGAAGGCCAATCCGTCGAGTTTCGCCGCCGCCCTGGCGGTGGCGCGTGAGTTGACACTCGATTAGGATAATTGAGTTCACCTCTGCTTGACGCGCCCCTCATTTTGCATACCGCTCTACTCGTAATGGTTGATACTCTCGATATCCCCGAAGGCGTGCGCCTTGGCAATGAAAGGCTGGTTCTGGTCACAGAAGCGGCGGGTGATAAGCTGTGTTCGCTCGTCGAGCGGGAGCAGAAGGGCGACTATCTACGGGTCAAAATCACGGGTGGCGGTTGTAATGGGCTTAGCTACAAGATGAAGTTTGTCGCTGATGCCAAGCGGGGAGACATCCTCGTGCGCTCGTCTGGTGGGCAGATTCTAGTTGATACCAAAAGCGCGCTTTATTTACGCGGTACACACCTCGACTATTCCGATAAAATGGTGGGTGGAGGCTTCAAGTTTAGCAATCCCAATGCGAAGTCCAGCTGTAGCTGTGGCGAAAGCTTTAGTATTTAGGGTTGAAACGCAGGTCTAAGGGCTTAAACGTGGTCTTTCTTGAATGGTCAATCAACCTAAACAATGACGGCATAACGCGACGTAGAACAAAGCAGCACTTAGCTGTTTTCGCTTGTGCTTAGGGCGCTCCCACGCAGCACTCACTTTCAAAAAGTTAATACTCAGAATCAATTCATGCCAAAATACCCGAACTCTCGCGGCAAATACCAGAACCGCAATCGTGGCCCTAAAGGCCTCAGAAGAAATGATCGCATCCGCGCAACAGAAGTGCGCGTGATCGGCCCCGAAGGCACCAACCTCGGTGTCATGGCTCCGCGCAAGGCGCTCGAACTAGCCAAAAAGGTGGGGCTCGACTTGATCGAAGTGTCGCCCTCCGCGCGTCCGCCGGTTTGCCGTATCCTCGACTTTGGTAAGTTCCTCTACGAAGAGAGTAAAAAGGCGAAGGACACCAAGCAAGCCAGCACTAAGCTGAAAGAGGTCAAGTTTCGCGTCGGTATTGGCGAGCACGACTTTGTGACTAAGCTGCGCCGCGCCGAAAGTTTCCTCGACCATGGCAACAAGGTTAAACTCACTCTACAGTTTCGTGGTCGTGAAAATGAGCACCGCGAACTCGGCTTCGAGCGGGTGAAGCTCGCCGCTAAGGAACTTCAGGGGGTGGCCAGTGCCGACTCCGATCCACGACTCGTCGGCCGCCAAGTCACCCAGATTCTTTCGCCACTTCCCGAAGCCAAGCGTGTGTTGAAGTTCAACGCATCGGATCATGCATTTGACGAGAGTGAGGAGCATGACGAGGAAGAGGTTGAGCACGAGGAAGTGGAAGAGCACAAAGAAGAGGCTCAGTCCTAGAGCTTGAGGGCTTGAGCTATGCGGGTCGGTGCCCTTCAGAGAACTTATATCCGATTCGCACTACACTTGAGGCTGTCTGTAGTCGTGCTGCTATTGGTGGCCTCTTCGGATGTCATTGCTCAGCGCGTTGAAATCCAGCACGACGGGCGCACCTACATCGATCTCGCGACTGCGGGTGGACGACTTGGGATGAAGGCCTATTGGCTGAAAGGCTACAAGACCTTCCGCCTGCGTAGCCAATGGACGAATATCGATGTGGGGAAGGGGGAGCGCATGCTCTATCTAAACCGCCTACCGATCTACCTAGGATTTCCTACGCTTGAATCGAGTGGTCGCCTCTATATGGCGAAGGCCGACTATCAGCACGTCCTTCAGCCGATCCTCACGCCGCAGGCCTTTTCCGGGAAACCAGCTCTACGCCGTATAATAGTCGATGCGGGACACGGGGGCAAAGACGTCGGCGCGAAAAACGACGCCTACCGACTCTACGAAAAGAACCTGACCCTCGATGTCTCACGGCGCCTCAAGTCGATGCTGGAACGCGCAGGCTACGAAGTCGTCATGACGCGCGATAGCGATGTCTTTATCCCGCTAGAACGCCGCCCGCAGATCGCTAATCGCGCGAACGGCGACCTCTTCATCAGTATTCACTTCAACGCGGCTGGCTCGTCCACAGCTGAAGGCTTCGAGACCTTCGCGCTGACGCCACAGTATCAGGCATCTTCAAAATATTCCAAGCCGGGCCGGGGCGACAGCACACGCTATGATGGCAACGATCAAGACCCCTGGAACACTCTGCTCGGCTACCACGTGCAACGCGCGCTCGTGCAGCGGGTAGGCGGCCCCGACCGCGGCCTAAAGCGGGCACGATTCCTCGTGCTTAAACATCTCGACTGCCCCGGCGTCTTAGTTGAGCTCGGCTTCGTCTCCAATCCCGCCACGGCACAAAAGGTGCGCAACGCTGTCTTTCGTCAAACACTTGCCCAAAGTCTTTACGATGGCATTGTTCTCTACGGTAAACGACTTCAACGTATCCCTTAGTTTATGTATTTATTAAAAACACTTCAAACACCCTTAGGTCAGGTAGCGCTGCATGGCCTCATGCAGCAGTTAGGTAAAGCGTCTTGCGCATTGAGGCCAATCCGCGCTCGCTCGACTGGCGTGTCCACCATAGCTTCAGCGAAGGTGGGGGTGCTCTTTACGCTCTTGTTTACGCTGTGCGTTCCCAGCCTGCCAGCGCAGACCAATCAGCAACTGGCCGAAGAGATGATCATCGTGATCAACCGCAATGACCCTGACTCCCTTGCCATCGGTCAATACTATGCCAAGCAGCGCGGTATCCCCGAGTCCAACATTGTGCAACTGAGCGCGCCCATCGCAGAGACGATCACGGTTGCTCAATATGCAGAGAGCGTAGCCAACCCTTTGCTCAATGCCTTGCTTGATAACGAATGGGTCAATGGCGTTAAAGATAGCTCGAAAGACGCCTATGCCCGAGAGCGGCTTTCGGTCTCCATTCATAGCATTCCCTTCGTCGTCCTGATCAAAGGCGTGCCCCTTCGCATCGCCAACGACCCCACGCTGATCGAAGAGAGCACAGCCAATTTGCCTAAGCAATTTCGCGTCAACAACGGTTCGGTCGATGGCGAGATCGCCTTACTCCTTGCGCCGCCCCGCACCTCGATGACGGCACTACTCCCGAACCCTTATTTTGGTAAAAGCACTATCTCGACGACCGATGCCAACCGTCTCCTGCGTGTCAGTCGTTTGGATGGGCCGACTAAAGCGAACGTCATGAACCTGATCGACCGCACGATCGAGGCCGAGAAGATTGGCCTAATGGGGCGCGCCTATATCGACACCGGCGGGCCGCATGAAAAGGGTGATGCCTGGATTCGTGCCGCAGGCGAGATTGCCGAAGCTGCTTTTTTCGATACGGACTTTGAATCGAGCAAGCGCGCCATGGATCATCGTGATCGCCTCGACGCGCCTGCTATCTACATGGGGTGGTATCGCCAACATTCACAGGCGCAATGGCGCGCACCGCGCTGGCCAGTGCCGCCCGGCGCGATCGGCTTCCACTTGCATAGTTTCTCCGCGACCTCAGTGCGAAGCACCAAGACATGGCTCGGCGCGTTTGTCGCACAAGGCTACTGCGCGACCGTGGGCAACGTCTATGAGCCCTACCTCGAATACACCGCTCGCCCGCAAGTGCTACTCGCACACCTCATGGCCGGAGGCAACTTCGGCGAAGCCGTCGCCTTGAGCACGCCCGCGCTCAGCTGGCAGAGTGTGGCTATCGGCGATCCCCTCTATCGTCCCTTCAAGGTGAGTCTGGTCGACCAGTTAAAAGATTCCCAAGATACCACTTTTGGAGCGTATGCCAGCATCCGTGAGATTAATCACTTGCTGGCGAAAGAGGGCAGCGAGGCTGCGATTGCCTTTGCCCGTTCAAAATTTGTGATGCAGCCATCGCTCGCATTGGCTTATCGTCTGGGGCAGCTCTACGCTGCAGAAGGTAAAGATCGTGAGGCCCTCGCAGCCTTAAAGATTATTCGATACATCTCGAAGTTTTCGCCCGATGAATTCGTGCTCGTGCAAAAAATCGCCAATTTCCTCCATAAGCGAGGAGAGAGTAAAATGGCACTGGGTCTCTATCAAAACATCCTCAAAGAGCGTGGTCTCGATAAGCAGTTAAGGATCTCACTCTACGAAGGCGGCGCACCGATCGCCGAGGCTGTAGGTGAGCCAGTTGTCGCCTCACGCTGGAAACTCGAAGCGCGTAACCTTAAGTCTCCGCCGACGCCCAATCCAGCTAAGAAGAAGTAGCTGATTGAACGATCGGTCGAAACGAGTTCCTCGTTCCGCTACAATATACAGTTCCCGTAGCGGAAGCGGGAACCGCTTTCGACCAGAGGGCGTATAGTTATCCCGTAGCGGAACCGGGAACCGCTTTCGTCCAGAGTGCATACAGTTGTCCCGTAGCGGAAGCGGGAACCGCTTTCGTCCAGAGTGCATACAGTATCCCGTAGCGGAAGCGGGAACCGCTTTCGACCAGAGTGCATACAGTTGTCCCGTAGCGGAAGCGGGAACCGCTTTCGTCCAGAGTGCATACAGTTATCCCGTAGCGGAAGCGGGAACCGCTTTCGTCCAGAGTGCATACAGTTGTCCCGTAGCGGAAGCGGGAACCGCTTTCGTCCAGAGTGCATACAGTTATCCCGTAGCGGAAGCGGGAACCGCTTTCGTCCAGAGTGCATACAGTATCCCGTAGCGGAAGCGGGAACCGCTTTCGACCAGAGTAATAGAAGATCAGAGAAATGAATTGCTTTGGTGAATAACTAAAACCAGAAAATATCCATGGAATCTGATCGCCAATCGATTCGTTATTCAGCGCGCTTGAAGCGTTTGGACGATTCTTTTTATAAAGGGTGTAGTTACGTTCATTGGACGTTCTGTTTGCAAGATAGGGAAACCGGATGGCTATCTTCAATCCACAGGGAGTCTCTCCTCTCTGAAATGCGTGAATGGCTCGCACGTTACCACCTGTGCTGTTACGGTTATTGTTTGATGCCGGATCATGGGCATTTTTTGTTGATCGGTCTGAATGACCGCGCAGATCAGCTGGCTTTCGTCCGAGAATTTACGCGAGCCTGGAACCATATGTTGGAGCCTTTGCGGCTTTCGCGTCAGGCCTTCGACACTGTCCTACGGGAAAATGATCGGAAGTCTGGAGGGTTCGCCGATTTGGCCGATTATATTTGGCACAACCCTGTGCGCGCCGGTTTGGTCGAGGATTGGCGAGATTGGGAGCATCTCGGTAGCGTTCTGCCGGGATACGCGTCATTGGATCCGAGGAAGGCTTATTTCCGCGATAATTTCTGGAAGGGGTATCAGGATCAAGCTGATTGAACGATCGGTCGAAACGAGTTCCTCGTTCCGCTACAAGATACAGTTGTCCCGTAGCGGAAGCGGGAACCGCTTTCGTCCAGAGTGCATACAGTTATCCCGTAGCGGAAGCGGGAACCGCTTTCGACCTTTCAGCACGATCGCTTTTTAACTCTTTTTTCATCAGATGTAGGTTGTCTATGAGGCGAAGGCGGCTAGTAATCTAAGTTCAAATGCCACGTAAAATAAGCTTTATCAATTACAAGGGTGGGGTCGGTAAGACCTCCCTCGTCGTGAACATCGCGGCCTCACTTGCACAGGCTGGTAAGCGTGTGCTCTTGGTGGATCTCGATGCGCAGTCAAATTCCAGTATCTGGCTCATGCGCCTAGAGCGTTGGAATCCACTCAACACAGCCGACGCTGGACACCTTTACTCGATCTTCGAGCCGGGCGTCTGCCGCTTGCGGGACTGCGTGGTCAAAGACGTCGTCCGAGGCAAAGAGGGCGAGGCACTACTGCCCGGCCTCGATGTCGTGCCGACGACCTTTACTCTTGTCGATATCGAGCACGACTACGAGTCGCCGGATGGACGTCCCGCCTTCGCGATCTTCCAAGAGCAGCTCGCCGAGGTCGAAGACGACTACGATTTCATCCTCTTCGATTGCCCGCCCAATGTCCTCTATGCCGCGCAGTGTGGTGTCTTTAGCAGCAGCGAGATCTATGTGCCCTCCAACCCTGATGCGCTCAGCCTGATCGGCTTCACTCTCTTAGTCGGTAAACTGCAGCAGTTCCACCATCTCAGTGCCAGCTTCCGGGTGGCCGGTATGCAGCCACAAGCGCAGGTGCGTGGGGTGGTTTTTAACTCGATCAAAAGCAACGTCGATATCGACGTGCCCAAGATGCGGATGCAGTTCCGCATTAACCAATTTAAGAATCAAGGTCGCGTGGCCAAAGACTGCCATATCTTCAACGCTCAAGTGCGTGATGCCATCGTGGTGCGCCGTGCAGTCACACTGGGCTTACCGGTCGGTCTGGTCGGGAATGTAAAACAAGAGGAGTCTGTCCGTGATGATTATACAGTCCTCACTCAAGAGCTACTCGACAGACCCGAGACTTCCATCTAACTTTCTTTATAAATGAGCGAAACTCCTCTAGAAAAATATTCCGCCGAAGAGTGGAATCATATCCGCAAACGGTTCTTTAATTCGATTCTCAATGATACTGAGATTGCCAAATTAGGCCAAAATATCGGTGTCTCCTGGCCCTTCAAGGGTAAGGGCGAAACCGCATCGAAATACATCGAGTATGACTTTGAAGAATTACAATCCGTGCCCGGACTGGTTGGTAAAAAGCGCCGAATCCAGATTCTGATGGACATCCTTCGCGAGACACTCGCGTTTGATGACCCTTTCTCCGATATGGTCGATACAGTCGAGTCGGAAAGTGAAGAGGACGACACTTTTGAACGTATTCTAGCGAAATTGGAAATCCCACCTAGCTACCCCACCGAATTTATTCACTTTGAGGCGGACACTAAGGAGCTGCTCAAGAATGAGGATATTAATACGCTGATCGAAATTATCCACTTCGGGCAAAAGATCGCTCGAAATGTTGTCGTCGGTGGTGACTTGAAGAGCTTTCTGAATGGTCTCGCCCACAAGGACGAAGTTGGCATCGCGAAGCACCTCCCGTATCGCCGTGGGATTCGAGGTCTGCACTTGGCCGAAGCGATTGGCCTCATCGCCGGCGATCTTCCGGAAGCGGCGCAGTTACAGTTACTCGCGCAGGCGAGTGTCGGCCTGACAGAGGAGGAAGAGGCACTACTTACAAAAGCCAGTAGCCTAAATATCGAAGCGTCGATTAAGGCCGCCGCTGAAATGGTGGGCAAAGTGAGCGAGTGGTTTACGGCCGAAGCCGCTGACCTAAACCAGGTCTTCAGTACCGGTGGTTCCCCAGAGCGTTATTTTATTATGATCAATGATCCCCGCCGTGAGCGAATGGCGCTCGATCTGGCAAAGCTACATCTCGGGATCGATGATAATAAAAAGTCCGGCTTCCTCGGGAAACTGTTCGGACGATAGCCAGAATTCTTCAGGCAAGCTTGTCCGCTACCTCCGTCCCCAGACCTTGTCTTACGTAGCATGATGGCGACAGCCATTGTGTCCGCTTCGTAAGGGCGCTGACTACCTTCAGCGTTCGACGCTCTACTTATTCAAATCTTCCAGAATCTGGTCAGCGATTCGCTGGCTACTGCCGCGGTTGCTCTTGTGCCATTCGAGTCCGGCTTGTTGCATCGTGCTTAGCTGCGCATTGTCTTGAGCGAGTTTGAGCACTCTCTCACTTAGATCGTTCGCATCTTCGACTGGCTCCGCAGCACCCGCACGGAAAAGCGATTTAGCCACATTCTTAAAGTTATTCATATTCGGCCCCATTAGGATGGGCAGGCCGAGTCCGGCGGCTTCGATCGGTGTTTGCCCGCCTTCGTTCGGCGCGAGGCTCTTGCCTACGAATGCGAGGTCGCCCGCTTGGGTCAGGCGTGTCAATTCGCCAGTTGTATCCGCTAGGTGAATACGTATGCCTGCGGATGCTTCCTCACCCGTGGAGCGTTGGCACCATGGTAGGTCTTGAGCTTTTAGAAGCTGGATGAGCTCCGGGGCGCGCTCCGCGTGGCGAGGCACTAAGAGTAATCGGCAGTCGATTCCGTTCTCAATCGCTGTTTTTTGTGTTTGGAGGAGGGCGGTTTCTTCGCCCGGCCAAGTGGAGGAGCCTAGCAGAACAAAAGGGTGGCCGCTCTCATCGCCGAAGCCGAGCTCGCGACGCAGCTCTAGTCGTGCTTCCTCTGTGAAACGTTCGCCGATCGCGACGTCGAACTTGATACTGCCGGACGACTGGATCCGCTCTTTCGGGCTGCCTAGCTCGGCCAGTCGCGAGTGGTCGAGCTCGCTGGCGGCATAGACCCCACGGAACTTCTTGAGCATACGACGGGCGAGTGTGGGCACCTGCTGATAGCGACGAAAGCTGGTGTCGGAGATCCGTGCATTGACCAAGTAGGCCGGAATTTTCCGTTTACGCGCCTGATGCAAGTGCTCTGGCCAGAGTTCGCTCTCTGTCAGAATCACCGCGCTCGGTTGAATACGGTTCCATGCCGTGCGGCTGAACAGCCAAAAATCGAGTGGAAAGATGCCGATACTTAGAACGATGTCCACATAGCGCTTTCGTGCCTCAGAGTAGCCGGTGCTGGTGGTCGTGGTGAGCACAATTTCAATGTCCGAGTCTTTTTGCAGGGCATCGATGAGAGGGCCGATCGCGAGCACCTCGCCTACGCTGACCGCTTGTAGCCAAATACGCTTTTTGCCCGGAGCCACTGGTTTTAAACGATGAAAACGCCCAAAGCGGTGCTGGAAGCTCTTACGGTAGCCACCACGTCGCCACATCCGGAGGATGTAGTAGGGCAGAGCAATCAAAAGCCCTGGTAAATAGAGCAGACGGTAGAACCAAATCATGTAGGCAAGATATGACTATCCTTCCACCTCTATTGAAAGGATAAAAGAACTGACACTTCGACTTGCGGAACGAGTGCCCCATGACAGTTTCGGCCGATGGATCCTTTAACCCAGGCGAGTATTGGCGCGGCCGCCGCAGCCTTAGTTTGCCGCAAGGCAGAAACTAGGTATGCGCTTTTGCTTGGCGCACTGGCTGGAGCTGCTCCAGATCTCGACGTGCTCATTCGTTCGGAGTCGGATCCGCTCTTAGCCTTGCAGTATCATCGGCACTTTTCACATGCCCTCCTCATCGCGCCTTTGATCGGCCTAATTGTGGCGGCACTTTTTAAAGGGCTCTTCTTCTGGAAGCGATTGCCTTATAGGCGTTTGGCGATTTTTGGGATCATGGGGGCACTCACGCATGGACTGATTGATGCCTGCACCAGCTATGGCACACTACTTTACTGGCCGATCAGTCATCATCGCGAGTCGTGGGACATCATCTCGATCATCGATCCGATTTTTACGGTGCCGCTCTTTTTGCTTACGGTGATCGCTTTTGCCTTCCGGCGCCCGCGCTTTGCCCAAGTCGCAGTGGGGCTCTGTCTCACTTATCTGAGTCTAGGAGTGTATCAACGAAGCCAGGCCGCACAGATCGCCACGCAAATCGCTGATGAACGTGGGCACACCCCGGAAGCACTGACTGTGCGACCATCGCTCGGCAATATCGTCCTCTGGAGGATCGTCTACCGCTCGGGGGATCAATTTTCCGTCGATGCCGTCCGCACGACGCCTTTTTCAGAGCCAAAACATTACCCCGGAAGTGTGGTTGATCGCTTTAGCGCTGAGTCGGCTCGAGCAACGATACCCGCTGACAGCGTTCACGCCCATGATGTCGCACGCTTCCGTTTCTTTTCGCAAGGCTACCTCTATCGCTATCCGAGTGCATCGGATGTGATCGGTGATCTTCGCTATGCCATGTTTCCGGACTCGATTGAACCGCTCTGGGGGATTCGTATAAATCCTGCGACTCCGGAAGCGCACGTATCCATGGAGTATTTTAGAGAGCCCTCACCAAGCGCCTTTGATCGCCTCTGGAGCATGATCCAAGGGGAAGCGGTCGAACCACTCGATTAGTGGGTGACTTCGGCTGCGCCTGGCGTAGCTCGCAGAGCGAAGCCCGGACCTCGGCTTTACTTCTCCTGATTATGATTAGCGATTCTCTATCCTGTGCGGTTTTGATCGCTATGGCAACTTGACCCGATCTGAGGCTGCCGCCTAAATGCGACACTAGGTCTTTAAGCCTCTATCTGGATTGTTGTGCGCTACAGCGTCCCTTTGATGATCGATCGCAGCTACGTGTTGCGACGGATCTTCAAAGAGCCTGTCCTTGAAAATCACCCAATAACCAAATGGTTACTAGTGGCGAATTTAATCGCTGCTAGGCTTCTTTATCAGGCCGTTGACCTGGCGACTTGACTGCATTAGCTCACTCAAGAATAGCGGTAGTTTCTTTTTGATTTGTTAGGTGACTGTTTTACGTTTGAATTGTTGGCGCGTTTAGTGAATGCCATGTTAAATGGCATCAATGGGGGTATTTAATTTCCGCGTTATAAATTATATGCTATGATCGAATTAATCTCTTGACTAAAATGATTGAATTCGTTTTTCATCTAACTTCAATAGTGATGTAACCGTTTAGGTAAATAAGGGAATGAGGCATTACAGCTGCCACATTCTTTTGAATGGTATTTCCTGATCCTTGTGAGTTGTCTCCCTTCTTAAATGATGAAAGTATATACATATCTACGGCGTTCACGTCTACGTCCTGTTTGCTCGGGATTCACGCTAATTGAGTTACTCGTGGTCATTGCTGTCATTGCTGTGCTAGCCGCCATTCTGGTTCCTGTCTTGGGTAAAGTACGCGCGAGTACGCATAGCGCAGTCTGTGTTTCCAATTTACGTCAAAGTAGCTCCAGTCTATTGCTACATGCGGTGAGCCACGGTAACCGTCTGGATCTTAAAGCTGGGGGGAGCGGTGGATCTAGCCAGATTTGGAGTTATGTGGTTGCTGAAATGCTAGAGCCAAAAATAGCCCCACTAATTACGTCTCGAAAGATGGCTATTCCGTCGTTGAATGTCATGTATTGCCCGTCTTTTTTTCCATATCGCAACGACCCAAAAGAAGCTAATTGGATGTGGTCTGCCTATGGACTGTTTGCCCTAGAGTTTGATGGTTATGGAACTAAAGAGCTGATTACGGATAGTAATGGTAGCGTCTACTCCACATATAGTTTGAATTTGTATAGTGTGGATAAGCCTGCGAAGCACCCTCTGTTAATGGACAGCGTTCAGGTGTCAATGAACCCTCCCAGCCAGCGAATGTCGATACGTACCTACGGTGCAGCATTAAATCAGGTATCGCCTCACATGCGACACGGTGGGCGCGCTCATGTGGCATTTCTTGATGGTTCAGTTGCTGGCTTGGGGGCGGAGGAGTTGGAAACCCTCGGGTTCAGCGGGGCAGTTGGTGAAGATCTTCAGTTAATTTCTTTCTGATCATTTTTGAAGCGTATCAACCTTTATTCGTTACCTGTAATAAAGCACTATGATTAAAAGCATTCATTGTACCCTTCGTGGCTGCTTACTTCGTAAGTGCCGTTATATATTAGTTGCCGTTACTCTAGGTTGGGGGTCTGTCTCATGCGCTTTCACTGTGGACTCGTCACCAGTGCCTAAGTCGAACCATCCTATTGCACCCGTCGATCAAGCGGAGGTCTCTATCAACCCACCGTCCATGGTTTGGCGTAGTGATGATTCCGCGATTTCCTATGTGGTTGAGCTCTCTCGGGACGCTCAATTTCCTGGAAACGATTCTCTGATACGGGTGGATGGGCTCACTTTCCCTTTTTACAACCACTATCAGTCGTTGGCTCAAGGGCTTTGGTTCTGGCGATATTTCGTAGTGCGTGAAAACGGGGAGATGTCTGAGTCGGGGCCGATACGCTCTTTTGTTGTTTCTCAACGTGCGCAAAAGTTTCCGGTGCCAAGCATGGCAGAAATATTTGCTCTGATGCCGAAACATCCACGCATTTATGTGACTCCAGATACGCTTGAAGTTTTTCAAAAGAAACGTTTTAAGGGCGGTCAGCAGGCTTGGAATGCTCTGAAGGTGGAGGCGGATCGAGCACTGCGAGGCTCTGTCGCAATTAGAGGAAAGCGTATTCCATTGAAAGAGTCTGTGATCAAGCATTCAGAGGACTCTCTTAGTCACAGTTGGAAGAAGGGAGACCCGATTCGGCGGCAAGTCTTCCTTGAAGACCCAGACGGGGAACTCTTCTGGTTGCCTAGCAATACCATTTCCTATTTTAATAGTGCTTCAGGACGCTTAAATACTCTATCGTTGGCATGGCAAATTTCAGGCGATCCGCGCTATCTAGCAGCTTCACGCAAGTTGATCGCACTGATTGCGCCCTTGCGTCTGGACGCACATCTTAGCGATGATGAGCGTGCAGAGCATGATACTGTAGTCTATGCGTACGAACAAGGATTGAAGTCTGTCGCGCTGGCTTATGATCGGCTCTATGATCAATTGAGTGAGGATGAAAGAGCTGCCGTGCTGGCTCATGTGGAATTTCACGTCGAAGCGGCTGGAAATTGGCTGAAGAAGAGTCAGATCCATTTGGCTTATTTGCGTTCGCATCAGCAGCAATGTATGCACAACTTGTTGGTCACGGTGCTCGCTACGGCTAAAGATTCTGCGAAAATTGACCGTTGGGTTTCATACATTGTCCCTCAATACATGAATCGTATTGCCTGGACGAGCGAGGACGGCGGCTACTTTGAGGGACAAACCTATGGCCATAAATTTGCATGGATTTTAGAGGGCTTGGCCGCTTTGCGAAGTGCGACCGGCGTGGATTTGTTTAAAAAGCCAGAGATTAGTAATGCCGGCGAATATTGGCTCTATGCAATGAATCTCAATTACTGGTTCCAGCATTGGGGAGATAATTATAGTTTAGTATGGACGTCTGCGAACTCGAAAGATGCTTACATTTCAGCATTTCTGGCCGCCATGAACAACGACCCTTATGTTAAATGGTATTCGGAGACGGTGCTGACCGATCCTGAAGTGATTCCATTCGACTATATCTCTGCGGACGAGCTGAAGGCGCGTCCACCTGTAGATATTCCCCAGGCACGTGCCTTCGAATCCACAGGTGTCGTTGTGGCTTACGACGGCCTATACGACCATAGTAGTGACCGCATTTTTTTTCGCAGCAGTCCGTGGGGTTCGCATAGCCATTCACATGCCGACCAGAATGGCTTCGTTATCCACTCGGGAGGGGAGATACTGGCACCAGATACTGGCTATTACACATATTCAGGCGATTCTTACCATAAGAAGTGGAGTCGTTCGACATTCGCGCATAACTCGATGCTTGTTAACGGCCAACCACAGAGCCAAGGCATTGAGGCAAAGGGGAATATTGATGAGTTTTTTCACAATGCTCGCATGACGTATTTCGTTGGGGATGCCTCCCAGGCATATGCTAAACCCTTGAAGACTTTTCGTCGTGCGGTCTTATTCATTCGACCATCCACATATATTATTTACGATGAGTTGGCTGCTTCTGCGCCCAGCGTCTATGGTTGGCTGTTAAATGTTTTTCAGGAGCCGGAGATTCACGAAGATGGCAACCGCATGACTATTGAGCAAGCAGATGTGCGGATGTCCGTTGAGACTCTTCTGCCAGAAGAGGTTACCTACACTGCCAGTAATGAGCGCTTATATCCGATCAAGACTAAAAGTAAAATGTGGTCGCGCTACACGGAAGCGTTTCCTCAGCCGTGGAATATACGAGTGGAGAATTCGTCTCGCTCTGAGGATGAGGCATTTCTGACGCATCTAAATACTTGGAATATCCGCGACGGTATGACGGATCAGGTTGAAACGACCATCGAGAATACATCTACCGTTGGGCTGACCTACTCTGGAGATGACCTAAAGGCAGAAGTTTTGTTCAGCCGTCAGCTTAACTCAAGCTCAATGATTTCGGGCGCGGGGTTAACTGCCAAGGCGCAAGCGGCTACATTGTTGTTAACAGACGCTGGCGAGACGACTCAATGGATGTTAGTTGCGGGCACATGGTTGAAGAAATCTGGAGTCACAATTTTCTCAAGTGAAAATCCGGTTAGTGCAAGTGCTGAATTTGATTCTTCCGCAGCGACAGCATTGATACGAATGGATGGGCGCAGCGGTCAGACGGCAATCGTCCTGGATCAGCAGCCGGATCAGTTATTGATTGCGCAGCCGTCTAAACCTCAAACAGCTCGACCCCTTGCGTTCGAATGGGATTCGTGCAGTTCGTCTGTTGTATTTACAATTAATGAAGCTGATTCCGTAGTTGTCTGGGTGGATCCTGTTGTGGATCTAACTGCACCTTTAGCTAAAGGTGAGTTGGAGGTGATCGACACTATGGGGACTTATACATTGCCCTTAGAAGCTGCGTGGAGCGAACGAGGCGATGTGGTGTATTTCGCAGAGGTGACTCCGCGTGAAATTGGCACGTATTCGGTTCGTTCTCCGAGTGATTCGGGGGCGGAAGATACGGTTTCGATTTTCATTCAAGATCGTTGGGATCCCTACGGTTCCAGTCCTCGCGGACAGGGGAATGTCTCAGCGCTCATTCGGGAAGGCAGTTGGCTCTACTTTAGTGCGGCACCTGGTAATGATTTACGCTTCACCGCGAAGCTGGAGGCACCTCTGGTTAAAGGGCACATTGATAATATCCTGTTTAATGGTGATTTTGAAGTAGGTATTCCGAATTATCCCCCACGTGGATGGACCACGGTTTTTACTCGTCAAGAATCAGAGACTTGGAATTATTGGACCCAAGAGGATGCGCAGACCGGGCAGTCTTCGTTGCTACATTCCCAGGATAGCGCTGATTACAATTTGGTTGCACGTCCGATGAGATTATTAACTGGCGGGGATTATTACCTGAAGTTTTATGCCAAAGGTGATGTTGAGGATGCATTTGTGCGTGTGCGTGGGGGGCATTATCGACGCGTCGATGTGCCCATTAACCCGAGCGATGAGTGGCGCTTGTATGAGGCCGAAGTCACCCTGCCAGCTGGCTACACTACCTTAGTCATCGATACCCCCGAAGGTGTCAAAGGGCGAAGGTTGTGGGTAGATGCCGTAGAATTTGGAAAAATTCCCAATCAATAGTCTGCTTGAATATTTTATGAAAAATCGTTATAATATTATACTAGTCATCGTATTTAGCGTTTTGTTTGCGCAAATCCTCTCCGCGGCTCAAGAGCAGGGTGGAGCCTCACCAATTGTGACCGCTAGTGGAGTTGAAATTGTGCACGATGTGCCTTTTCTTGAACCAGGCCGCACGCATACGCTCGACTTGTATTTGCCGAAATCTGAACGTGGCGACTCCGCTCGCCCAGCGATCGTCTGGATTCATGGCGGAGGTTGGGGAGGGGGTAGTAAGCGCGCCACACGCGAGCGAGTGATTGGACAAACCATGGCGGAGAATGGATATGTAGTGGTCTCGCCTGACTATATGTTGACCTCAGAAACTGCGCCAGAGCCTTCATTTCCGGTGCCTATTCTCGATTGTAAGAATGCCGTCCGTTTTCTTCGCGCGAATGCGGCCAAATATAATATCGATGTGGATCGTATAGCTGTTTTGGGCGGGTCGGCTGGCGGGCATCTGGCGCTTATGGTGGCTTACACCGAAGGCATTGATGAACTGGAACCTGAGGAGCCTTACTCAGGGGTGAGTAGTCGAGTTAATGCAGCTGGTAGCTTTTATGGTATCACTGATCTACTGACCCGTGAATTGGTGAATAAGGAGACTGGCGAATTGACGGGCGGCCTCGCGAATGGCAGCTCAATTAAATTGCTTGGGATAGACCGCCGGGGGGGGAGAGATCTGTGGGAACTGGCTTCTCCAGTCTACCATGTCCGAGCTGGTTTGCCGCCCACTTTTATTACGCACGGAAAGAAGGATACTACGGTCAACTTTCAGCAGTCGACTGAACTCGCCGATGCTTTGGAGGCGGCAGGGGTTCCTTACGAGTTGGTTCTGCTTGAGAGTGCCGGGCACACTTATTATTTGAGCACATGGAAGAAAGAGAAACTGGAAAGAGATTTGACTCCTTTGCTGCTTAACTTCCTTGAGACTCATATGCCGAGCACTCGGTAAGCTTTTCACGTTAAACCAAATCTACTTTTAGTATTGATAGTCTTTCACTCTGATGAACTCGATCCACCCATGGTCGAGAATTTATTCGATTTAGATTGCAATTGATGCGATCTTAAGTAACCGTTCAGATACAAGCATTACTTTTTCTACCACTACCTCAACCAAAAAACACTGATTGCCCTATGAAAATACCCCTATCCCTATTAATTAAAATGCTGGTTGTTGCGACTGCAACCTTCAGTCTATTGCCATGCGCTAGTTCCTCTCTATGCGCTCAAGAACCTGTCGCGGTCAATCTTATAGAGAATGGCAGTTTTGAGCGTTTTGCGCCGTCAGATATTCCAGATGCATGGACAGGTTCATCACCTTCATTGAGCGTTGCACGTTCAACAGAGCATGTTCGCGTAGGTGAATACTCGCTTAAACTGGTTGATGACTCTGCGGCTGGTTCTGTGCGCTCATACTCTAGTCCCGTCCCCATAAGCGCCAGTGCTGTTTATGAAGCAGGGGCATACGTTTTTCGGACGAGCCAAGCAAATAATTCTAGGCTCTACATCAAATATTATGATAAAGACGACATTGAGGTCGGTAGCGCATCGTGTGGAGCAACCGGGCAGTTAGGCGTCTGGGAGTCTATTTCGACTACTGCGCGCGCTCCAGTAAATGCCGAATATGCCCGCTTGCTGTGCTATTCGAATATAGCATCTACTGGCTATATGTATTTTGACGGGGTCTGGCTTCGTCGACCAGAATTAAAATCAGTTAGTAATTCAGATATGGAACTGGATGCGATTGGAGTCGCTCCGGTTAGTTGGGAAATCTGGGGCTCGAATAGCGAACCAGTCACAACAGCTTTGGATCCTGCCGATTCTTTAAATCGAGTGATGAAGCTTGCGGACTCCTCGGCAAGCCGAAGTACTTACGCAAGGGCGCATATTGCAGTCACTCCAAATATGAGTTATACCCTTAGTGCGGATATTCTCTACGAGTCGGGTGACGCCCCCGTCTTATATCTTCAGTATTATGATGAAGATCATACGAGGATAAGTTCTAGTAGTAATTCTACAGCATCGATCGGTGCATGGTCTCGTAAAAACCTTACGGTTCGCGCGCCAGATGGCGCATCTTATGCTCGGATAATTGCCTATATTTCCATCGTCAACACGGGTGTTAGCTACTTTGATAACTTCACATTTACTCCGAATTATGTGACTCGCTATGTTGGTGCAGTAGCCGCAGGGACTGGGGATGGATCCTCGGTTACCAATGCTGCGTTGTATAATAGCCCCACTTTCTGGGGCAGTATGGATAGCTTGCTCACCACCAGCTCAATCAAGGTAAAGATGCTCGAAGAGACATACTTCCTTAATCAAAGCGCTGATGCGTTAAATCTGGAAGATGTCGGCGATGGCGATCATGTGCTTATCATCGAGGGTGAATTTCCCTACGGAACTACAGTATCGCGCGATTCATTGGCGACGACTACAAGGATACATCAGTTTCGTTTCAAACATGTCGAGAATGTAGTGGTCAGGCACATTCACTGGGAGCGGGGCACCGCACCCGTATCTGCAGAAGTATCCTACAGTATCACCATCCAATCGACGAACGGCGCATTATCGACGCAAAGCGTCACGATAGAAGGATGTAGCTTTGTAGGGTTATGGCAGAACTTCTACGGAGCATTAGGCATTTCAGGTGCCAATACGAGCAACGTCAATGTCTGGTACAATGAGTTCGTCGGTGGAGGCAAGCACAGTGGTTTCCATTTTATTTATAACAGTTATGGGACATACCATACTAGGATTCTCGCGAATTACTTTCAGGATGGCACCGGGTCATATGTCCGCAGCCGCGCAGGCAGCGATAATGTTGTAGTGGATGGCAATGCTTTCGTTGCAGACTCTGCTTCTAGCTGGGGCTCTAACTTTATTGAGCAAGCAGTTTTCAATGATGTAGATCCAGGGGACGAGCTTATTGGTCAGGACATGCGATACACTAATAATTCCTTCTATTATAGCGGTGGGGGCTCTCTCAATTCTGCGTTTAGCTTTAGGATCAGAGGCTACGACCCAGTCGTAAATGGTGTAGGATACAATTATCTACTTACCAGTGCCGAAGGAAACACTATGAGCAGTGGGTCTATTCAGCAAGTGAGTGACCTGCTCTTCTATAATTACGGTCTGGATTTTAGCTCGACCGGAAATATTTTGATTGAAAATAACTCTTACCTTGGAACACAGCATAGCCAAACTAGAATATTATTCCACACATCTGTCAATTACGGAGCAGTCCCAAAAGGCGGTGACGGCAATTATGATATTACGGACGTCGTTGAATACTAATTCTTGCCCCAGATTTACTCGAACCTCTAGATCTTCACTCTCTGAAATATAGCTGAAATTGATTCAGATTTATATTGACACGGATTTTAGTATACGATCAGTTACTACTTGCGGTAGCTCAAATTGATTGTCTATATCAGCCGCACAACTACCAGAACCAGAAAAACATGAAAATAATGACTAATTCTAAGAATATAAGTAAAATTGCAGCAGCATTGTTACTGACTGCCTCCTTCGCCAGTGCCTCGACAATTGTTAGCTTTCTTGATACTGGTGTTTTTGATCAGGCTAGCCTAGGCGCATTTGACACGTTCACAGATGGGGCTAACAGTTTTACTGTGACGACCATTGACATCATTGGCACAAATGGTGCCTCAGTTTTGACTGGCGGACAGACTCATTTGACTAGCGTTGCGGGTGCTGCCAATGTGTTTGGGATTAATTCTACGGGGTCAGAAATAGCTTCTACGGGTTTCGACTCGGGGGAGGCATGGGTCGCCTCTTTCAGTGAAAAAGTGACCTTCGACTCGATTGAAATATCATCCTTGGGCAGTGGAGATTCTATAAGCCTTATATTCGAAGATGGCGCAACTATCAGCCTTGCGGTCAATGGTGTTAACGCAATTGGTCAAACGCTGGAAGCGGGCAAGACTTTCACTGTGCAGACGGGGGCGACCAGCGGGTCAGTTACCTTGAATCAATTTACGGTATCAGTCATTCCCGAGCCATCTGCTTACGCAGCAATTTTCGGCATGGCGGCAGTCGGCCTAGTTGCTCTGCGTCGCCGTTCTAGATAGCAGCTAGGGTCGTGTGCTTTTAATCTTCCAAGGAATGACCGTGGTCGTGATTTACGGCTGCGGTCTTCTGCGCTTCCAATGTTAAGCGCGAAGTGCGTAGGATGTTGTCGGTTGTAATAGCTTTCATTCTGATGTTGCCGAATATATAAATACAGGCCGAGCCACCGAAGTATCCGCAGAAGACGCGGCAGCGGTCAATCGGGTGATCGATTTAGCCCTCGAAAGTGTCGGAGCAATTAAATTCGTTTAATCAATTATGGAAGACATGAAATCTACAAAGAAACTTGGCATCTGGGGACTCGATACCTCCCACTCAATTGCATTCACTAAGCTATGTCATGACGCTAGCAGTCCTCATTATATTGAGGGGCTACAAGTCGTCAAAGCGCTTAAGGGAGGGTCTCCGGGCTTTGGGCCAAGCGATTCCAGGATCGACCAATTCGTCAAAGAAATGGAGGGCGATCTTAAAGTTCCCGTCGTCGAGAGCGTCGAAGACTTCCTGACTGGCTGCGATGCGTTTCTTCTCGAATCAGTCGATGGCAGAAATCACTTAAGGGAATTCGAACAACTTTGCTCGGCTGGCAAGCCAATCTTTATTGACAAGCCTCTGGCCGGTTCGTCTGAGGACGCACGTAAGATCATTGACTTAGCTGAAGCTCACAAGATTCCTATTTTCTCAGCCTCTGCCTTGAGATACTGTGAGTCGATCGAGCGGTTGAATAACCGATCTAAGGTCTGCTCAGCCGATCTGTGCGGTCCTCTCCGCGATGTCGGTGGCATCCCCTTATATTTTTGGTATGGGGTTCATTTGGTTGAGATGCTGGTTGGTATTTTTGGATCTGGTTGTTCTAAAGTCATCGCCAGTGGAAATGCGTCGAATGACTTACTCACGCTGGAGTGGAATGATGGTCGAATTGCTACCCTTCGCGGTCATCGATGGGAAGACTCCTTTGGGTTCCGTGGTTGTGTCTATTATACCAAAGAGACAGTTTGCATCGATACAGCGAACGACTCGGTTCCCTTTTATGCAAAATTGATGCGTGTGGTGAGTGACTTCGTGCGCACGGGAAATTCCCCGCTTTCGCCAGCATCGCTCTTTGAAACCGTCGCCATCATGGATGCTGCAACTAGAAGCCAGCGATCAGGGAAATGGGAACTTGTTGAAACGCTCTAAATACTTTGGATTATGAATCAAAAGCTGATTTCGAGCTAGTAACTGTGTGTGTGAGTCGCTGTGACGGATGTTATGCGGATTATCACAAGATGAATGGATATATCGTGACCTGAGTGAATGATCGGAATTCTATGCACGGAAAGTCCGAAGCCGGCGACATGCAGAGTCGCTTGCGAATTACTTTCTGAATGTTTTCTCTTACCCCAAGCCTCGGAATTGGGGGAAGAGTCCCGTAAATTGTTAAAAGTCTAAGGTGGTTTCCCGCCCGACAGCGACCAAGCTGTCGAGCTGAGAGAAAACCAAAAGGAAACCACCAATGAGTAAACTAACTGAGTCTGCGCCAAGCGGACAAGA